>JAEEGG010000775.1_pt1 | contig 93855 bp, 71 predicted proteins | sample 9134161 | NCBI WGS metagenome assembly JAEEGG01 (sample SAMN16246543, study PRJNA631951) | gut metagenome | biome: gut microbiome; feature: rumen; material: CR-attached | host: Bos | place: Iran: Karaj | collected 2018-10
ACTCCTGTTGAAGGAGCTCTTTCCACCACTTTCTGAATATCCTCACCAAAATACTGCGATGCGAATCCCGCAACCGTATCCCAGGTGCTAACGATTACCTTGAAAGGAGCTCTAATCTCTTCTACACCCCTACCAGCAAAGGCTCCTATCAACCGTTTAACTTCGGTGGAGACTATGTTCAACTTGATATTGTTGCCCTTACGGAGTCTCCTGAAGGATCTCAAAAACTCCCATAATGTATAAATCTCCCACGAATCCAAACCATCTGTAGAGGCAAAGTATCTAACCTCGCCAGGTACTATGCTTTCTAGTTCCCTAGGGAAAGGTTGCTGAAGTATGCTCTTGATTCTGTTGATGTCCATAATTACTTGCTTTATGTGTTATTACTTGCTCCTTCAAAGATAGTGAAAATACACTGCTCAAGCAAGAAGGGTGCTCTCTGAAGCCCCAATTATAATTGATAATCCGCCACTAAAGATCCTTTCCTGTCTATCTCCCCCTAAAGCTCTCAATATTGAGTCCTGGGCAAAAGGGGGTAAACAGTAGTAGCTTCGCGGTGTGAAACATCAAACAAAACCAAAAAGATAGATATATGAAAAAGTACTCTACATCACTCAATGCTCCTATTCTGAGCAGCAACACAGAGATTGACTGGTATGGTCAGTCCTGGGTAGATAAGCCCTTCAGCCACCCCGAGAACACGGTCCGCATTGGAACCGCTTTCTCCGGGATTGGCTCCCCTGAAATGGCTCTTCAGCAGCTTGGTGTCAAGCACGACATCGTGTTCGCCTGTGACATTGATAAGCCTGCAAAGAAGTCCTATTTTGCCAACTATCCTATCACTGAAGACAGGTGGTGTGATGATATCAACAACCTCGATGCTACAAAGTATAAGGGTTTGGTAGACCTTTTTGTGGCGGGGGTGTGCTGTCAGCCTTGGTCGCTCTCCGGCAAGATGGAGGGGTGGGAGGATCCTCGTGGTAAGCTCTTCAAGGAGTTTGTGAGGGTCATTTGTGAGTGCCAGCCCAAGGTGTGGATCTTCGAGAACGTTGATAACATTGTGCGCTGCACAAACACCATTGATGGTGAAGAACAGCGTAGTTGGCCTTTCCTCCTGAACCAGATGACAGATATGTTCAAGGAAGCCGGTCTCGACTATGACCTTCACTGGAACATCCTGGACGCTTCAGACTATGGTATCCCTCAGCACCGTGACCGTCTGTTCTGCATTGGTTTTCTCAAGAAGACTGATTTCCTCTTCCCTGCTCCTATCAAGCTGGAGAAGTGTGTGATGGACTTTCTGGATGACAAGACTCCTGGTGTGAGGTACCTCACGGCCAGGGAGCGCATCCGTCTGATGGGATTCCCGGATTCCTTCAAGCAGGTGGTTAGCAATCACCAGTTCAGCAAGCAGTCAGGGAACTCCATTGTTGTGAATGTGATGGAAGCTCTTTACAAGCAGCTGGATATCACCAAGTATGGTGTTGTGGCATAAGTATAACCTTTTAATAATCAACAATATGAAGAATATGAATCTTAATGAGATGAGCTACAATGAGCTTGTAGCAAAGAATGCTGAAACCCAGAAGGCCATCGAGGCTCTTGTGGCAAAGAGTGTTGAATACCAGAAGGCGATCAACCTCAAGAGGGAGGCATCTATCAAGGAGGCCCTTCGGGTCTGTATGGACACCTATGGTGTTACCAAGGAGGAGATGATGTCTATTCTGGGAGGAGAGGACTCTATCAACCTGGCTACCACGCAGGAGGTAGATGACATTACTGAAACTGTGGCTTTCCCTGAAGCAAAGGAGAACAACGCTGTGGAGGCCCTTGCTCTCCCTGAACACCAGGAGGAGACCAAGACCACCAGCGTGTTCGATCTCCCCGCTCTCAAGGAGCCCTATAATCCCCTGAAGGCCAAGAAGAGTGCTATCCCCCCTGCATCTGAAAAGACCCTTGTAGAAAAGGCTGTTGAACTTGCCAAGACCCTCCCTGTTGCAGATGGTATCGATGTCAATGAACCCTATTTTGTCACCTATGAGTTTGCTGTATCAAAGAAGGGGGAACTTGCACTGGACGCAGACACCTTTGGAAGGAATGAGTCTGTTGAGAACCTGAAGTCTATCAAGGCGGAGAACAAGGGATTTGCTAAGTCTCTGCACGCTACTGATGTGTTTTCTACTGAAGACTGCACGGCATATATGTGGTATGAGGGTAAGTATATCACGGTGGATTTCTACAGTATCCCTATCAAGGAATCGACCTCTTCTGCACCTGAAGAGTCCCTTCCCACTTTTGAAAGTCTCCTCTCTGATGTCCCTGAATACAAGGCTCTCTATCATCCTGTGACTCCCAAGAAGAACAATCGTCATCTTCCCACCTTTGATGAACTCCTTTCTGGGGAGCCTGTGAATAAGATTCTATGTCTGGGGAATGAAGAGCCCAAGGGGAAGGCTTATCGTCAGCACACCAGGATCAATCACGTAGGGGGAATCATCCCCACTGAAACAGCCACTGGAAGGACTGGCATCTACATCCCCGCTGCATAAATACTGTATGAAGTTACAGAACCTGCTGGATATCAATGAATTCACTGCTATGATGAGTGAGGGGAAGAAATCCCCCCGCTCATCTTATCTATGGTTTGAAGACTGTGTAGCACAAGTCATACTCTGGATATGCCAGGATCATACGACTACGATAGACGATCTCCGCGAGAAAGCAGAGAACTATGCCAGAAACTATCTAGCCATCCACCCGGAACTATCATCTATCAACAGGGATGACTTGGTAAGGGAGATTGCAGATGACGTGGAGCAGACCCTACAGGACAAGAACTTTGACCAGCGACCACCTGCATCAGTTTTAGCACAGGAGGAGAGAAATAAGATTCCTGAAGACCCCGAGAAAAGATTTATCAAATTGCGGCCATAAGCCTTGCGTATATCGTTTTAAACGGCTAGATTCGCATAACTTGCTTTATGACCCTGGATTCTTACTGGGGGACAAGATTCTAGAATCAAAGAAGCTCCACTGCAGACTATGCACTGGGGCTTCCATCTTGATGGGGATTTCAAAAAGGTGACCAAAAGTGACCAAATTTGGTGAATAGAAAAAACCAGATTTTGTTAAGTGGTTGAAAATCAACAACTAACAAAGTCTGGTTTGTGCCCCGGGCGGGAATCGAACCCGCACGGCCGTTTCGGGCCAAGGGATTTTCTTACCACTATGGCTTTCGCCACCATTTCTGTTTGTGGTCTGGACTATTCCTTCACCTTGGAGCTATGCTCTTTAGGTGTGCCGTGTCTAGTCTCTGCACCTTCCTTCTCTCAAAGGCTTGGCTCAAGATTGCCATCGGCGTTACCCGTTATGGTTTCCTTGAATTTACGGCATTCTACATCTCTCTTTTCAGAGAGTGCACTCAATTTTGTCTAAGTCCCTCGTGTCTACCATTCCACCACCAAGGCAGGATGTGGGACTGCAAAGATAGTAAATAAAATGGAATTATCCATAGCGGTGGCCGTGTTGACAGCCAGATGGCTCGGAATTGGGTTTTTAGTGCCAACACGGCTGCGTTTTCCGGGGAAAAGGCCGATTTTGTTGCCGTTTCGGCAATGAAAGTGGCCGTAGAAGGTGGTTTGGCTGTCAACACGGCAATCGGCCTAAATTAAATGGGCCTGGTGCGTAAGTGGGTGGTAGTAAGCGGATTACGCAAAGTCGGGTGCACTTATAGGTGCACCCGTAGATGGGTAAGTAATTGATAATCAGCGAGTTTGGCGCCAGGGTGCGGCGCCCCCTACAGTTTCTGCGCGAACTTGGCCACTCCGGGGCTGGCGAGCTGCCTGTTCATGGCGTCCCACCAGCGGTCCGGCAGCAGGGCGTGCCAGAACACTATATTGGAGGCGCCGATGCCCGGACGGTAGCGCGTGCGGGGGCGGCGGGCCACGGCGGCCTTCACTATGCAGCGGGTGACAACGGACGGGGCCGACAGAACCCGCAACGAGTATGCCTTGTGCATGGTGGCGGCCTCGCGGGCGCCGGCGGCCTCGTAGGCCGTACCGGCCGTGCACGCCGCCAGGTGATCGGCCGCAATATCTCCCCAGCTGGTCTTGATGGGGCCGGGCTCGATGAGCACCACCTTTACCCCAAATGGCTTCATCTCCATCCTGAGGGCATCTGAGAAAGCTTCCACGGCAAACTTTGACACATTGTACCAGCCGCCAAAATGCATTGCGGCCTTGCCGGCTACGGAGCCAATGTTCACAATGCGTCCGGAGCCCTTGGTGCGCATCCCGGGAAGGACCATCTGGCAAAGGCGCGCAAGGCCGAAGAGATTCACCTCAACCTGCCGACGGGCGTCCTCCATAGGAACCGTCTCAATGGGGCCGAAGTATCCGTACCCGGCATTGTTCACAAGAACATCCAGGTCCCCCACCAGCTCCAGGCAGGCCTTCAGGGATTCTTCCGAGGTGACATCCAGCGCCACGGGCGTGACGCTAAACTCCTTCAGCGGCTCCATAAGGGCCACGCGGCGGGCGGCGGCAAACACGGTGTGCCCCATGCGGGCAAGCTCCGCGGCGGCGTCATAGCCAATTCCGCTGCTGGCTCCGGTAACAAGGATCCTAAGCGGTTTAGAAGTATTTTTTCTCATTTCTGTAAAGTGCCAAAAAGATGAAAATCAGTATTGTAAATGCCCACAGGGAAGACCCGCCGTAACTGAGGAGCGGCAGCGGGATGCCGATAACCGGCATAAGTCCCACGGTCATACCCACATTGATGAAAAGGTGCATGAATATGCACGCCGCAACGCAGTACCCGTATATGCGGGTGAACTTGCCCCTGCAGCGCTCGGCATCCATTATGAGCCTTGCTATTAGCCATACGTAAAGACTAATCACTATGAGGCAACCAAGGAAGCCCCATTCCTCGCCAACGGTGCAGAAGATGAAGTCCGTGGACTGCTCCGGAACAAAGCCGAAGGTGGTCTGGGTGCCCTTCAGGAAGCCCTTCCCAAGGAGCCCGCCGGAGCCTATAGCAATCTTACTCTGGTTCACGTTGTAACCAACTCCCGCAAGGTCCTCCTTAAGTCCCAGCAGAACCTCTATCCTTCCCCTCTGGTGCGGCTGCAGCACGTTCTGGAACACAAAGTCCGTAGAGAACACCATAATGGTTCCGGCAATGAAAACCCCGCAGCAGAGCGCCAGGAACTTGTCCTTGATCTTATATGCCTGCCAGAGAAGGAACGGCAGTGCGGCAAACGTGAGGCCTATGAGCACCCACACCGGCTTGATCTTGAGGATAAACCCCCAGAAATAGTCTTCCGTTTCATCGGCCTGAGGAACCCAGGGGCGCAGCGCCAGCTTGTCCATCTCTCCCTGCACAAGGCCCCCTATCCATCCAAGAAGGATGGGGAACAGTGCCATCAGGAGCACAAAGCCGCCGCCAAGAAGAAGCCTCCTCTTCATGCGTGAAGGCTCGCTGAGGGCGCAGCTCAGAAGCAGTATCCCAATCATTGTGAGAAGGGTGGCATATGCCCCGGCGGTAAGCGTCCCCACAAACAGCAGGATAATAAGGCCGATAGCCGCAAGCCACCACCCGGAAAGCCCTTCCCTATATAGCACGAAGATGAATCCGGCATACACCAGGGCGCTGCCGGTCTCGCTTTCCGCCACAATCACAAGCATGGGAAGGCCGATTATTGCCGCAGCAATGATAAAGTCCCGGGGCCGGCTCATCTTGAACCACTGCTGGCTCATCACCAGCGACAGCAGCAGCGAGGTAGTTATCTTTGATATCTCCGCCGGCTGGAAGCGTATGGGCCCAAGGTCAAACCAGGAATGTGATCCCTTCACATCTGAGGAAACGAATATCACCAGCACCAGAAGCCCCAGCACAAAGGCATAGAACACCGGTGCGCCACCCTCCCACAGTTGCGGCGGCAGCAACCACAGGATAAGCGCCGCAAGGCCGAATGATGTGAGTATCCACACAAACTGCTTCCCCGCGCGGGAGCCCCAGTCCAGCATGGAACCGGCCCCGGCAGTATGCGTTGCGGCATAGATGTTCACCCAGCCTATGACAACCAGGGCAAGGTACACTATGATCATCCACCAGTCTACCGTCTGACGGATGCCTCTTCTTCCTGATGAGCGTCCGTCAATCATGCTTTACCCTTGCCATAAGATCGGCCTCCTTCATGCGCTTTTCAAGCGCGGGCCGGGAAACCGAACCTGTAAGATATTTTTCCGCCATCAGGGAGGCCATGGGGGCTGCGTAAGTGGCCCCGAAGCCGCCGTTTTCCACATACGCCGCAATGGCAATCTTGGGATTGTCCATGGGCGCAAAGCATATGAACACGGAATTATCGGCGCCGCGCGGATTCTGCGCAGTGCCGGTCTTTCCGCATATCTCAAGGGAATCCACATGCGCTATCCACGCCGTGCCGCCCATACCCGGGCCGGAATTCACGGCCCGCCACATACCCTTTATCACCTTGGGGAACTGAGTTGTGTCCACCATTGTGTACTGCCTTTCCTTGAACCTCTGGTCCAGCGGTACGCCCTCAGACTCCTTCACGATATGCGGGATATAGTAGTAACCCCTGTTTGCAATAGTTGCGCAGAGGTTTGCAAGATGCATGGGCGTTGCAAGGATTTCTCCCTGGCCGATAGACAGGGATATCACCGTGGTGGAGTTCCATCGGCCCTTGCCGTATGCCCTGTTATAAGTCTTTGAGGAGGGGATGCTGCCGGAAAGCTCTGCGGGGAAGTCGCTCCCCAGTTTTCTGCCAAAGCCAAAGCTCATCACCATCTCCCGCCAGTGGTCCATTCCGTCGGCAACGTTGTCGTACTTGCGGTTGTCAAGGATATTCTTGAGCACGTAGCAGTAGTAGGCGTTGCAGCTCATCATGATGGACTCCTCCATGTTGAGAGGGCTCTTGTGGGCGTGGCAGCCAAGCTTATGCCCCGCGCCAAAATGATAGCCCTGGTGGCAGGGATAAGTCATTTCCGGTCTCAGAACACCTTCCTGAAGGCCGATAAGCCCGTTCACCAGCTTGAACACTGAGCCCGGAGGATAAGACGCCTGCACCGCCCTGTTGTACATGGGCTTGTAGGGGTTGGTGGAGATTTCCTCCCAGTGACGGCCTATATCGGCAAGTTGTGAAACGTCTATGCCGGGAGAGGAAACCAGCGCCAGGATTTCCCCCGTAGAGGGCTCTATGGCCACGATGGACCCCACTTTGTTCTGCATGAGTTCCTGCCCGTACTGCTGGAGGTGGGCGTCAATTGTGGTCACGATGTCGTGACCCGGTATGGCCTCCTTGTCCTCCGCCCCGTCCTTGTAGGGCTGCTCAATCTGGTTACGGGAATTGCGGAGGTAGATGTGGTAGCCTTTCTCCCCGCGGAGTTCCTTTTCTCGGGCGGCCTCAATGCCGGTCATGCCGGCGTAGTCTCCGCTGCGGTATTCGTCCGGATGCCTGTCAATGTAGGCCTGGTTAACCTCAGAGACATATCCAAGGAGGTTTCCGCCGGCGTTGAAGGGGTAGTCCCTCACGCTTCTCACCTGGCCCTTGAAGCCGGGGAAGCGGTATTTTACCTCGTCAAAACGCATGTATGTCTCGGCCGGAACCATACGCATCATGGTGACGCTCTGGAAGCCGATAGCGCTGCGCCTGCGCCGGTATTCCTTCAGTTTCCCCCGGATAAATTCCGGCGTTACATCCAGAACCGCCGCCAGGGCCACGGTATCGAAGGCCTGGACCTCACGGGGGCTCACAAGGATGTCGTAGGCCACCTTATTACCAACCAGGATATTCCCGTTGCGGTCATAGATGATGCCGCGGGTGGGGTAGATGGTCTCATAGACGGTGGAGTTACGGTCTGCATCCTCCTTGTAGCGGTCAATCACCTGCAGGGAAAAGATCTTTCCCAGCAGTACCAGGGCGGCTATCGTAAGGCCGATGAGCAGCGGGATATGACGCTTTCCCGGCTCCATTTACCTGGAATCCGAAGGAGTGAGAACCCTCACGGACAGCACGCAGAACAGCATGCTCACGGCCAGCGAAGCTCCAAAGCGTGCGGCGTTGAAACCAAAGCTGCGGGTGCCGGCTGCATCGGCCCAGATATAGATGACAAGGAAGATGGCAAGGCTTATGAAAAGGGCCATAAGCACTGCCGTGAGGCCGTTACGGCGGATGGTGAAAGGCTTTTCCCTGGTGATGAGGTCCTGCCCGAACACCATGGAGATTATCTTTTTACGTGCAAAGGCAACGGGCACAAGCGCAAGGGCGTTGAGGCCGATGATACCCTCGGCCAGGAAATCCACCCCAAGACCCGTGATGCAGGCTATGACCATTGCTCCGGTGGTGCCTATGTTAAGGGGTATGCACAGGACCATTGCCGGAAGGAGGGTTGCCATCATCCAGGGAGTGAACACAAAGTAGTTGCACAGGAGAAGCTGGGCAATGAAAAGAAGCACGTATGCTATCCAGAAACCTTTTTTCATTTCAGGAACTCCTCCACTTCGTTAAATGAATCGTTGTGAACTATGGTCACGTAGCGTATGGCCTTGAACTCCTGGAACAGGGTGACCTGGATCTCATTGGTGGAGCCGTTCACTACCTTTGCCTTGCCGGCCGTTCCAAGAGGGATGTCCGGGGGGAACACCAGGGAATGGCCGCTGGTGTAGATGGTGTCTCCAGGGCTGTATTTGTACTGCAGTGGGATCTCCTTGAGGATGGCGCCGTTTGTGCTTTTCCCGTCCCACACAAGGAGGCCGCTGCCGCCCTCGGAGCCAAGGCGGGCGCTGATGGAGATATCGGCATTCTGGAAGGAGAGGGCATAGGAGAAATGGGCGCTTACTGCGTCTATTATGCCCACAACACCCTCACGGGTGACTATGCCGGATTTCTCCTGCACGCCGTCTTCATAGCCCTTGTTAACAATGATGTAGTTGTGCTGCTTTGAGCGGCTCATCTTCACAACCTCTGCGGGAAGGGTGGTATAGCCGGGGAGTTTCCCAAGCTTCACTGTATCGGCTTTAGCAAGCCTCAGCTGCTCCCGGAGGCGGATTACTTCCTTCTCAAGAAGGTAGTTCTCCTGAGAGAGCTGCTCATTTGTCCCGCGGAGGGAGAAGAAGTTCCTCACCTTTTCAGAACTGCCCCAGACGGCACCCTTGACGGCATTTCCCGCACCCGCAATCCAGGTTTTCTGAAGCTCTGAACTGTGGGTTATGAGATACAGCGACGCGATCTCCAGTAAAATGAAGACCGCGAAGTTCACTATTCCGGGAAGGGCACTGCGTCTTGGCATCCTTTATCTCATGAGGAAGGAGTAGTTGTCTGTGTTCTTGAGGGCGATGCAGGTGCCGCGGGCAACGGCCTTGAGGGGATCCTCCGCCACATGGAACGGGATGTTCACTTTGTCGGAGAGTCTCTTGTCCAGGCCGCGGAGAAGGGCGCCGCCGCCGCTGAGGAAGATGCCGTTTTCCACAATGTCAGAGTAGAGCTCCGGAGGAGTCTGCTCCAGGACCTGCTGGATGGCGGCCTCAAGACGGGCGATGGATTTGTCCAGGCAGTGGGCAATTTCCTGATAGGGGATGACGGCCTCTGCGGGGTGGCCGGTCATGAGGTTGGGACCGCGTACCACAAAAGGTTCCGGTTCCTCACCGGGGAGCTGGGGAATGACTGCTCCAACGGCAATCTTGATTCTCTCTGCGGTGGTTTCACCAACTTTAATGACGTGCTGCTGCCTCAGGTAATTCTGGATATCGGCCGTAAAGACGTCACCGGCAACGCGGATGGATTCCTGCTGGACGATGCCGCCAAGGGAGATGACGGCAATCTCAGTGGTGCCGCCTCCGATATCTACAACCATGTTTCCCTTAGGGGCTTCTACGTCAAGGCCGATACCAAGGGCTGCGGCCATGGGCTCATAGATGAGGTATACGTCACGGCCACCGGCGTGCTCAGATGAGTCACGGACGGCCCTGATCTCAACCTCAGTGGAGCCGGAGGGAATGCCCACAACCAGTTTGATGTTGGGGGCGAAGAGGCTGCGGTGACGGGAATTCACCTGCTTTATGAAGCCGCGGATCATCATTTCCGCTGCGTTGAAGTCTGCGATTACGCCGTCACGGAGAGGGCGTACGGTTTTGATTCCGGGGTTTGTCTTCTCATGCATGAGCTTGGCTTTCTGGCCAAGTGCGATGCATTTCCCGGTTTGGTTGTCAATGGCGACGATGGAGGGTTCGTCCAGCACAATCTGGTCATTCTGGAAGATGACGGTGTTGGCGGTTCCAAGGTCAATTGCCAGTTCCTGATTTAAAAAACTGAAAGCCATATGCTATGTATAGGTCTATTTGCGATTAACTTTCAAAGTTACTAAAAATTGTTTAGATTTGCGTAAAGTATTTACTCTATGGAGAGAAAAAAGTACCTCATCGTTACGGCAGGCGGCGTGGGCACCAGAATGGGGGCCGCCGTTCCCAAACAGTTCCTTGAACTGGGAGGGAAGCCTATTCTGCGCGTGACGCTTGAAAGATTCATGTCGGCCGTCCCTGACCTCCATATAATAACGGTGCTTCCGGAGGCAAATGTGGCCTCCTGGCGTCAGTACTGCATAAAGGACAATTTCACCTGCCCGCAGCGCCTTGTGAAGGGCGGCTTCACCCGCTTCCATTCCGTGAAAAACGCCCTTGCGTATGTCCCTGACGGCGCTTTGGTGGCAGTGCATGACGGCGTGAGGCCGCTTATATCGGCCAGCTGTATAAGGAGACTTTTTGATGAGGCCGCTTCCGTAGAGGCACTTATTCCCGTAATGCCGGTAACGGATACCCTGAAGGTCCTGGACAAGGACGCTTCCGGGAAGTTGGTCTCTTCCGGGGAGAAGGCCGATCGCAGCCGCTTTTTTGGAGCCCAGACCCCTCAGATTTTCTGGAGCGAGCGCCTGAAAGAGGCCTATACGCAGGGGTACGACACCCTTTTCACCGACGACGCATCCGTGGCGGAACGCTTCGGCATCCCCCTCACTTACACGGAAGGGGAAAAATACAACATAAAAATCACTACTCCAGAAGATTTGGCCCTGGCTTCTGTCCTCTCGCGTGGAGGTAAGTGATTGATGCTGAGTGTTTTATGTAAAAGAGGGTGCTTGATTATGAGCACCCTCTTTCGCATAACGTATTAATAATAAGAAACTTACTCCCACGGCTTAAATGTCGGAAACAGTCATTTCGCACTCTGCGCAGTGGAAATCCAGGCGCAGGCGCTTGCCGGCGTTGAGAAGATATAGAGGTTCGGGCTTGTATTTGCCTTGTCTGGGGCACAGGCCAAGTTCGTGACGGACGCAGTATTTGCTCCTCATAAGTTCCGCACCAGCCCTGTGAGTAATCTCATAGGCATCTTCAATCTGGGCGGCACCGCGGGAAGAGTAGAGCGCCCGGTCCCTGGAATTTGCCACATTCGCCTTGTAGGACAGCGTTTCCGGGGATGAGGCCGATGATATCGCACCCGCTTTCAGCGCAATGGCATTCACGGGCATTCCATCAAGTTCGCCGGCGATATCTCTCCGGATGCCGTTGAGGAAGGAAGCCGCCATGAAGGGAACGGTGCCGGAGGCCTGCAAATCAGTTACTTCAAAACTGTAGTGACCGCTTCGTTTTGAAAGCTGCCCGTGAATAATCTCCAGCATTCTGGAGCGGTCCCGGGCTGAATCCGTGCCTGCAGGAAACTCCCGGGTCACTTTTCGGCCATCCTCGGAAACCGCCGTAACCGTAATGGAATCAGGGGAAACCGTCACGCTCAGGGACACGCTGATCTCCCTTACCGGGGCCGAAGCTTCCAGCCGTTTCTGGAACTTGGCGCTTATGTTGCGGTAGAGTTTTGTCCCAACCCGGAGTTCTTCCGGAACGCGGCAGCGGAGGGTGTGGCCTTCTGCTACATCGGCCCGGAAGCCCACAATCTCATTGCCGCTGAGGAAGGCAAAGCCGTCTCCGTTTGAGAGGTCCAGGGCCGATGACCTTAAGACTATCCCGTCCCGTGTGATGCTGGCGACTTCTCCCACATACTCTCCAAGATGGGTGGGGACGTCCATGGAGGACCATTTCCCGCGGGTGCCATCAATGAAGAGTTCCGTGTAGCCGCGGTTGAACGTCTTTTCAAGGTCCGGCGCAACACCGCCGCTCACTTGGCCGAACGATGCCCTGGAGTATTTCTGGGGGTATTTCTCAATCAATGCGTTCAGCGCCTGGTTGTATGCCGTGACTACGTTTCTGACATATGATTCGCTCTTGAGGCGGCCTTCAATCTTGAAAGAGCATACGCCGGCATCGGCCAGATCCTCCAGCCGGTGAAGAAGGTTGTAATCCTTGAGAGACAGGAGAGCCTTGTCCTTTACGATGACCTTCCCGTTTGCATCCAGGAGGTCATAGCGGCTGCGGCAGGCCTGGGCGCATTCTCCGCGGTTGGCGCTTCGGCCGGTGAGATATTCTGAAAGGTAGCACTGCCCGCTGTAGCATACGCAGAGAGCCCCGTGCACAAAGAACTCTATTTCCGCTTTGACGGCATCCCTTATGGTGCGGACCTGGTCCAGGGATAATTGGCGCTCAAGGACAATCCTCCCGTATCCAAGGCTCTCCACAAAACGGGCCTTTTCCGGAGTGCGAATTGCGCACTGTGTTGACGCGTGTGCTATTTGGCCCGCTTCAGAGGCCATTTCTATCACGGCAGGATCCTGTACAATGAGGGCGTCAACTCCGGCCCCTGCAAGGTCCTGGACAAGTTTTCTGACGTCCTCCAGTTCTTCCTCATAGATAATGGTGTTTACCGTCACATAGATCCTTACACCAAAGCGGTGGGCATATAAGCACAAATCACGGATATCCTCCACACTGTTTCCCGCCGCCGCGCGGGCCCCGAAAGCCGGCCCGGCAATGTACACGGCATCTGCGCCGCAGTCTACTGCAGCTTTCCCAATATCGGCCGTACGTGCCGGAGCAAGTAGTTCAAGGTATGTCATTCTTCTATCCAGTCTTCAAGTTTCAGTCCCATTATGCGGGAAAAGTGTTTGGTGTTATGGGTGACAAGGGTATAATCATTGGCTAAGGCTGTTGCGGCAATGAAAATATCCATTTTGTCCAGTACTTGACCGGTCTGTTCCAGATGCGCCTTGATTTTTCCAAATTCTTTCAGCGCTGAAGTGATAGGAACAATGGTAAAAGTGTCCTCCAGTACTTTAACCATCTCAAATGTCCTAAAATTGGCATTTTTAAATGCGCCGACATATAATTCTGCCAAACTGATTTCAGAAATGACGCAATTGGAAAGCCCAGCATGATTAATGCGTTTTTGAATGCCGTACTTGCCTCTTTTTGTGATAATCAGTATATCGGTATCAAGTAAATACATACTATAAGTCCCCCCAATCTATAATTCTTGGCTCTGCATTGCTGTCGTCCCTGAGTTTCCTGACATATTCTACGGCGTCTTCCCCTCCCCAGGGGTCTTCCATGTCCTTAAATGCAGCCAACGCCTTGAACGGGCCGGTGAAAGGACCGGTGTAGGGCTCTTCCTCTGCAGGAGAAAACTTGAGATAAATCCTGCCGTTTTCTTCTTCAAGTGATACGGAAGAATTGTCATCAACCTTATACTTCTTGAGAAGTTTTGCAGGAATGACGATGCCTCTGCTATTTCCGATATTGATGAGTTTGGTAGTCATAGCGTATTCATTTGCTATGGCAAAGATAGAAAAGTTATTACGGATATCCAAATTTGTAATAACGGTCAGTGGAAGTGCCACACTACTCATAGTTCCAGGGAAATCAGTTCTTCTCCCAACTGATGCAGGGCCCGTTCTATCTTTTTTACCTGTGCCGGACGGGGCTTTGACAAGCCGTTGGCATAGTGCCACAGTTGTTTCTGATTGATTCCAGTGAGGCGTTCCAGTGCAGATTTAGTAAAAATCTTACAGTACATCTGCAGAAATGATCTGGTATCCATCCTGAAAACCAGTTGATAGTCATCTACAAGGGCCTCAGGGACTTGGTACCCAAACTCCAAACAATCATCTTTTAGGACTATTAGTCCCTCTTCAAGGCTTTTTTTTACCTCATCAAGAGTGTCGCCGACACCTCCGACACCGTCTACCTCCTCAACATATGCAGAGTAATTGTGCTCTGCCCGTTCAATAACTGCGTGTAATGTTCTCATATTATCAGTTTTTAGTCCAGACCTGCTTCTCTGAGAATTCTTCTGTATGTTCCTTCTGCCAAATCATCACTTTCTTTACCTGCTATCGGGATAGATCGTGGAGCCCCCGGTTTAGTGAAGATTCTATGGCTTCCGCGAGTTCTTGAATGGTGCCATCCGTTTATTTCCAGCAGAAGGATAACCTCTTTAACCTTTTTACTCATACAAAAGTAACTAAAATTCTATTGTTTTCCAAATAAAAGACATCATATTAGTTCCAGGACCATGTCAATGTCTCCGAAGTGGCCAAGTTCTCCGCTATACTTTTCTATGTAGGAACGGGTGAGGGAACCGCGCCACACAACGTCGTCGCGGGAGTTCAGGGGTAGCTCCAGTTCAATGCCGTAACTTTTGGAACTCACCTTTACCATGGCATTTGCCTTCCAGGTTGTACGGTATCCGCCGTCATCCTCGATTATCATGAGAGCACAGTTGTTCAGGGCCTTAGTCCACTCAGAGATGAGCACGGCGTTGAAAGGAATTTCCTGCCCCACCTGCTTGCGTCTCACCACAATCATGAAGTCCGTTATGGTGGGGCTATATAGCCTTAGTTCGGCCTCAGTGGATGCCTTGAAATTCTCCACGCCTCCCACCTTTACAAAGAATTCCGCTGCACCCGCGAACCAGCTGTCATACTGGCGGCTTACGGTGAAAGAGCGCAGAATCAGGGTCTTCATATCGGCCTGGGCCTTAGTGTCAGGCCTTACGATGATATCCCCGCCGCCGTTTCCCCAGGAAGGGTCTTCCCGCCGCCTCATTTCAAGGGATTTGTAGTCTGCATCGGAATTCCGGTTCATCACCCACACGGGCCTCTCGCGGGCCATCTGCTCGTCCACGAGCACTTTGTCATAACTGCCGTCGGCCTTAAGTGCATAACCTACGTTACTTGTTGCAAAATCACCCGGATCGAAGGTGATGACCGGCAGCTCGCTGCCGTTCCAGGAATCGCTGAACGGCCAGTATATCTGGACGTCTGAGACCATCAGGGAGTCCAGCCACTGAACGCCCTCAGCATCGGCCTTGGTGGAAAGAGCCTCCCTCAGAAGGTCCCTCAGCGGCCTTGAATATTCCTTTGCCTTGGAGGGAGCGTCACCTACGCCGGTTCCCGGTGCCTCAAAGAGGTCTTTCATCAGGTATTCTTCGTCGTAACCGTTGACGGCGCTCCCCGATGCGGCGTCGTGCACCTCCGTCATCTGCTCCACGCCTATCGGCAATCCGGCAAAGATCTTTGCCACATCTTCAAGCGCAACGTACCGCGGCGCTTCCTCGCTGGCGGTTTCAGGTACAAAATCGGTTTTACTGCAGCCGCAGAATACGGCGGCTGCCAGGGTCACAATAAGCAAACTCTTTTTCATAGCATTTCATATCCGGATTAAAGCCCGGCTCCGGATACAAAGTTGAGGAGAGTTATCCGTTTCAAAAATAGTGAAACGGATGAAACGGATAAAAGGTGTTTGAAGGGCCTCAGAGGCCTATTTCATATAGAAAACGAAACGGTTTTTGTCAAAAAAGTCCTTAACTATGTCAATTTCTGAAAAACCGTAATCCCTGAAAACCGCCACGGTTTCTTTGGGAAGGACCTCGTTGATCTCCGTAAGACCCTTTCCTTCCGGAGACAGGAAGCGCTGTGACCACCGTGCAACGGCGCGGTAGAAAAGGAGGGGGTCTTCGTCAGGGACAAATAGGGCCGATGCCGGCTCATAGTCCACCACGTTCTTCCTGAGGAGCGCACGCTCCTTCTCCATGATGTAGGGAGGATTTGACAGGATAAGGTCAAAGGAACCGTAGTTGAATTCCTGCTCCGTGTCCAGGACATCGGCCGCCACAAAGGTGGGGGCAAGGGCTCCCGTGGCCTTTAGATCGGCAGAGAAATTCTGGCTTCTGGCAACGTCCAGGGCGGCTTCGGAGATGTCCACACCCACAACTCGCGCACCGGGAACTCCCAGTGCCACGGACCAGGCTATGTTGCCGGAACCGGTGCATAGATCCAGGATGCGCACGGGCTCTGCGCTTTTGCCGTAGGGGATTCTCATACGCTGGATGCGGCCGGCAATCTTGATGGCCTCCCTCACAAGGAGCTCCGTCTCCGGGCGGGGGATGAGGACGTTCCTGTTTACCTTGAAGGAGTGCCCGCAAAAATCCGTACGCCCTATCACGTACTGGATGGGCTCCCCGGCCTGAAGACGCAGCATTGCCTCGGCAAGGGGCTGCTCAGCCTTGCGGTCAATGTCGTACCGGGGCTCCACAATATGCGTGTAGCTCTTTGTGCCGATAAGGCTTTCGCACAGCATAAGGACAATGCTGTGGGCTTCGGCGGTGGGATACAGGGGCTCAAGGGCCGCTACGCCCTTCTTGATGAAATCGGCAAGGAGCATCAGGCGTTGTCGATAATCTTTGACAGGAAGTAGGTCATGTCCATTCCGGCGGCGCGCACCATCTTGGGCACCAGGGATGCGTTGGTCATGCCGGGAATGATGTTCACCTCAAGGAAGTAGATTCCGTCCGGGGCCGATATATAGTCTATCCTCACAAGCCCCTTGCAGCCAAGGTGCTGGTAGATGCGCTTGGAGATTTCCTGGACGTGGACGGAAAGTTCTTCCGGGATCTCTGCGGGGCAGACCTCTGAGCTGAGGCCGTTATACTTGGCGTCGTAGTCAAACCAGCCTGTCTGGGAGATGATCTCAATGACGGGGAGGGCCTTTACTTCCTGGCCGTCTGCGTAAACGGCGCAGGTGAGCTCATGCTGGCAGGGGATGCCCTGCTCCACCATCACGGTGCGGCCCTCGGAGAATGCAAATCCTATGGCCGATGGAAGGTCTTCCGGCTTTGTCACCTTGGAGATGCCAAAACTGGAACCGTTGTCCGTTGGCTTCACAAACACGGGGAAACGGAGCCTTTCCGTAACCATCTTGCAGAAATTGTGGACATCTTCTCCGCGGCGGATCACGCAGTCCGGGGCAAACTTAACGTAATCTGCGTCCTGGATATATCTCTTGCAGGAATACTTGTCAAATGCCACGCTGGTTACAAATGCGCTGCAGGTGGAATGGGGGATTCCCAGCATTTCAAGGTAACCCTGCAGAAGGCCGGTCTCTCCGGGAGCGCCGTGCTGCATTATGTATGCGAAATCCAGCTGTACCTTCTCTCCAAGTACCATCACGGAGAAATCCGTCTTGTCAACCTCCGGCTGGGCGCCCTCAGGGAACGGCATGCGCATTGAATTTGCCTTGCGCATTGCGACCAGCTTCCACTTTCCAAAGCGGGCAAAGATTTCATAGACATCGTACTTGAATTCGTCTATACGGGAGGCGATGAACTCTCCGCTGCGGCACGATACCTCCCATTCTGAGGAGTCTGAACCGTAAATGACTGCAATTGACTTATAATTTGCCATTATTCGAAATAATAATTTTCAAGATCTTCTTTTTCCGGTGCCTGTTCTTCCGTAGTCGGTGAGCACCAGTAGCCCTTCATTTCCTCCGGGAATACATCGGCCTCTGAAATACCCAGGGTGCCGTCCTTCAGGACTTTTTTCATCCACAGGGCCCAGATGGGAAGGGCCATGTTTGCGCCCTGTCCAAGGCTGTTGTTTGCAAAGCGCACATAGCGGTCTTCGCAGCCCACCCATATACCTGCAGTGATGCGTGGAGTATAGCCGATGAACCAGCCGTCGGAGTTGTCGTTGGTGGTACCGGTCTTGCCGGCTATCTCTCCCTTGAGGCCGTATTTTAGTCGGAGCCTGACACCGGTACCCTGGTCCACCACGGCCCTCATCATAGTGAGCATCTCTCCGGTTGCGCGCTGCGAAAGGGCCTCGTGCTTACGGGTAGAGAACTGCCCCAGGATATTGCCTTCGCTGTCTTCTATACGCGTCACGAACATGGGGTTGGTGTAAACGCCGCCAGAAGGGAAGGTGTTGTACGCGGTGACCATATCATACACTGAAAGGTCTGCGGCGCCAACGCACAGAGACACAACGGGGTCTATGAATCCGGTGATACCCATCTTTCTCATCATGGAAACCATGGATTCTGCGCCCAGCTGCTTCATGAGATAGGCCGATACGGAGTTGGAACTGTGTGCAAGGCCCCAGGTGAGATCCACCATGGTGCCGTCTGCGTGAGGGTCCTGGGGAGACCATGTGTCTCCGTCCTTGTTGATGACAATCACAACGGGGGAGTTGAGGACCTGGTCACAGGGGGTCATGCCTGACTCCATGGCCTGGGTATAGATGAAGGGCTTCACGGTTGAACCAACCTGGCGCTTGCCCTGACGGACGTTGTCGTATTTGAAGTAGCGGTAATCCGGGCCGCCCACGTATGCCTTGACATAGCCGGTACCGGGCTCTATGGCCATGAACGCGGCACGGAAGAAGGATTTATAGTAACGGATTGAGTCGTTGGGGGTCATGACGGTGTCCCTGTAGCCGGGCTTGTTCCAGGTGAACACCCTCATCTTTACGGGCTCATTGAAGGAGGCATCGATCTCTGCGTCAGTGGCGCCGGAGGCCTTCATCATGCGGGTTCGGTCGCTCCAGCGGCGGGCCTGCTTCATGGTGGTCTCTATGACGGACTTTTCTGTATCGGCCATGAAAGGAGGATTCCTGCGGTACTTAAGCTCCCTGTCAAAGGCCTTCTGGAGGTCCTTCCCAAGATGCTCTGCGATGGCTTCTTCTGCGTAGCGCTGCATCTTGTAGTTGACGGTGGTGTATATCCTCAGGCCGTCACGGTCAAGGTCATAGGGGGTTCCGTCGCTCTTTGTGTTTTTATTCAGCCAGCCGTACAGGGGGTCATCGGCCCAGAGGAGGGAATCGGCCCTGTAATCCTCTATCATATAATAGGAGGAGCGCTTGGGCTCTTTGGCCGACAGCGTGCGGCGGAGCATATCCCTGAAGTAGGGGCCCACTCCGGTGGTGCGGTCTCCCTGGCGGGCGTGAAGTTCTATGGGGAGGGCCTGGAGGGAATCACATTCTGCCTTGGTGAGATATTTCATCTCCCTCATGCGCTCCAGAACAAGATTGCGGCGCTTGAGGGCGTTGTCCGGGTTGATGGCGGGGTTGTAGCGGGTTGGTTTATTGACCATGCCCACCAGAACGGCGCTTTCCTGGGTGAGGAGCTCTGACGGCTTTTTCCCGAAGAACTGGTTTGCGGCCGATGATATGCCGTAGGAGTTGGATCCGAAGAAGATGGCGTTGAGGTACATGTCAACTATCTCTTCCTTGGTGTAGTTGCGTTCCAGCTTTATGGCCGTGATCCATTCCTTGAGCTTGATCCACACCATCTTCACTTTCCCCACGCGTTCCCCGCGGGGATAGAGGGTCTTTGCAAGCTGCTGGGTGATGGTGGAGCCGCCGCCCTGGGAGGTGTCCCTGGAAAGGAGGGTCTTGAAAAGCACGCGCCCAAGGGACTGGATGTCCACGCCGGAATGCTTGTAGAAGCGTTTGTCTTCAGTTGCCACAGCGGCCTGGACCAGTGAGGGTGCGAGTTCGTCGTAGCTTACGAATGTACGGTTCTCTATATGATAAGTGGTAAGGATCTCCCCTTCTTCCGCAATTACCTGGGTGGCAAGTTTGGAATCAGGGTTCTCAAGTTCTTCCAGGGAAGGGATATCGGCAAAGGCCCACACCAGGCACAGCAGGCCGATAACCGCCACTACCGGAGCGGTGATGAGGATCCAGAACCATTTGGTGACTTTCTTCTTATTTTGATCTGTCATATTCAAGCAAAAAAAAATTGTCCGCGACAAGACCTTAGGTCTTGCCTAAATATGGAATTACAAAAATAATCAGAAAATTTGGAAAATTGCCCAGATTGTGCTTTACTTTGCAGAAAATTTGAAGGATATGAGCGGCAAAAATCTAGTCATCGTGGAGTCACCCGGAAAGGTGAAGACCATTCAGAAGTATCTGGGAACTGATTTCCTGGTAAAGGCCTCAATCGGCCATGTCAGAGACCTGGAAGAACATAATCTTGGAGTAGACGTTCAGAACGGCTTCAAGCCGGAGTATGTCATTCCGGCCGATAAAAAGAAGGTAGTGGCAGATCTCCGCAAACTTGCCGATGCCGCTTCCACCATTTGGCTGGCCTCCGATGAAGACCGTGAGGGAGAGGCTATTTCCTGGCATCTTACCCAGACTCTTGAACTTCCAAAGGACAAGACCCGCCGCATAGTTTTCCATGAGATTACAAAGCCCGCTATCCTGGAGGCCATAGAGCATCCCCGTGACATTGACATGCACCTTGTGGATGCCCAGCAGGCACGCCGCGTGCTGGACCGTCTGGTGGGCTTCGAGCTTTCTCCCATCCTGTGGAAGAAGATTCAGCCCAAGCTTTCTGCAGGCCGCGTCCAGAGCGTGGCGCTCCGCCTTATCGTAGACCGTGAGAAGGAAATCATGGCTTTCAAGCCGGAGCCCTTCTATCGCGTAGAGGCTGAGTTCCGCCCAGTTGGCTCAAAGATCGGCCTTAAGGCAACACTTGACACAAAATTTGCCTCCGAGTCAGAGGCCAGGGCCTTCCTTGAGCAGAGTATCGGTGCAAACTACAGGATTGCATCCATAGACAAGAAGGAAGGTGAACGCTATCCGGCACCGCCTTTTACCACCTCCACGCTTCAGCAGGAGGCAGGCCGCAAACTCCGTTTCCCGGTGGCTACCACAATGAGGGTTGCCCAGAGCCTCTATGAGAGAGGTCTCATCACCTATATGAGAACGGACTCCACCAACCTCTCCACCCTTGCCCTTGGCGCAGCGAAGCAGTATATCCTTGACTGCTACGGACCGGATTATCTCAATATCCGCCAGTACCATACAAAGTCAAAGGGCGCACAGGAAGCCCACGAGGCTATCCGTCCCACCTATATCGGATCGGCCTGGATTGAGGGAACCCCTCAGGAAAAGGCGCTGTATGAACTGATCTGGAAGCGCACCATCGCCTCCCAGATGGCCGCCAGCAAGGTTCTGAACACGTCAATCACCATTGAGCAGGACCGCAGGCCGGAGCTTTATGGCCTCCAGAGCGCTGAACTCCTGTTTGACGGTTTCATGAAGGTATATATGGAAGGCCGTGACGACGACTCCCAGGACACCATGGAGGTCATGCTCCCGTCGCTTAACGTGGGTGACGCCCTGGTTGAACACGGCATCTACGCCATGTCCAAGTTCACCGCCCCGCCTCAGCGCTACTCTGAGGTTACGCTGGTGAAAAAACTTGAGGAACTTGGGATTGGCCGCCCTTCAACTTATGCGGCAACAGTAGACACCCTTACCCGCGGCCGCGGATATGCCGTCAAGGGAGACAAACCCGGTACGGCATATGAGGTGAAGAATCTTACGCTCAAGGGCTCCAATATCAAGGAAACTACCAAGAAAGAGGTTGTAGGCGCAGAGAAAGGTAAACTCCTGCCTCAGGAAATCGGCCTTATAGTGACGGACTTTCTGGTTGATAATTTTGCCGATGTCCTGGATTACGACTTCACCGCCAACGTTGAGGAAGACTTTGACAAGATTGCAGATGGCAAGAAGGACTGGAGCTCCACAATAGGCGCTTTCTATCGTCCTTTCCACAAAAACGTGGAGAAGGTGCTCCAGGAAAAAGGCTACAGCCGCGTAACCCGTGAACTGGGCCTTGCCCCTGACGGCCAGATGGTTACGGCAACCTTTGGAAAATTCGGCGCCTACGTCCAGAAGGGAGAGGGGGAGAACCGCCAGAGCGCATCCCTCGGGAAAGACCAGCTCATTGAAACCATAACTCTCTCCGATGCCCTCAAACTCCTTGAACTTCCCCGCACCGTTGGTAAGATCATGGGACTTGACGTGATTGCAATGCGAGGCAAGTTCGGGCCGTACCTCAAATACGGTGTCAGAAATGTGAAACTGCCCCGCGGCAAGGACCCTCTCACAATTACCCTTGAGGAGTGCGAGGCCCTTATCAACGAGACCCCGGCAGAAAAACCCGCCCAGGAGATAATTGCGGAGTTTGGAGATATCAAGATAATCAATGGCCGGTATGGCCCCTATATCAAGCAGGGAGATTCAAATTATAAGATTCCCCGTGGGAAAGACGCCTCTTCTTTGTCGGAGGCTGATTGTCAGGCCATTATTTCTGAAAGCGGCCCCACAAAAAAGTTTGTCAGAAGAGGTAAATAATAAAAATAATTTGTATTTTTGCCACTGGTTAGTTAAAAAGTGTAACTTATGGCAAAATATCACATTGACGAAATAGACCAGAAAATCCTCTCCTTCCTGGTAAAGAATGCACGTATGCCCTTCCTTGAGATTGCCCGTGAGTGCGGCGTCTCCGGTGCGGCTATCCACCAGAGAGTGAAGAGGTTGGAGACCAACGGCGTAATCACCGGCTCCCGCCTTCTGGTAAAGCCCCAGGCCCTGGGTCTGAATATCTGCGCATTTGTAAGCATCTCCCTCAGTGAGTCCACCAAATACCCTGAGGTAATTGCAAATCTTAAGAAGATCCCAGAGATTGTGGAGTGCCATTTCATCACCGGCCGTTTTGCCATCCTTGCAAAGCTTTACTGCCTGGACAACGACCACCTCATGGAGGTCCTCCTGAATACCATCCAGAAAATTCCCTACATCCAGTCCACAGACACCATGATCTCCCTGGACGAACCCATCGAGCGCCAGGTGTGGGTGAAGGACTTTAAGTCCACCTCCTATTCAGGAAGGGACTAATCCTCTTATATGCTTCGCCCCGCAGTTCCTAAAGACCTCCCCGCCGTTAACCGGCTTCTTGGGGAGGTACTTCATGTCCATAACGGTATCCGCCCGGACCTTTTCCGGCCGGAGGGCAAAAAGTATGCGGATGCTGAACTTATTATATTATTCTCCAACCCGGACGCTCCCGTATATGTATATGAGAAGGACGGAGAGGTCCTGGGATATGTCTTCTTGGAAATCCGGCATCAGGACAGCGGAAGCCTGCAGGCACTTTCCACCTTGTACATAGACGACCTTTGTGTGGACAGCGCCCACCGGGGTGAAGGAATCGGCAGAATCTTATATGAAAAAGCCCTGGAAATTGCCAGGGAAAGAGGCTGTCACAACGTAACCCTACACGTCTGGGAAGGAAATGATGAGGCCCGGGGTTTCTACGAGCATCTTGGAATGAAGCCTCAGTTCACATCAATGGAAACAGTATTATGAAAAGGACGATGAGTGCAAGGATGGCACGGGGCCGGAGTGGAAGTTAAGTTATTGATTGTCAGGTAATTACAAAAACTTCTACTAGAAATAATTCTGGTAGAAGTTTTTGTAATGTGCTGCGATTCAAGCAGTTGGGCTCCACCGCAAGGGGAGAACCGTAAGGGGGGAAGGGCTATTTCAGGTAGTTCTTGGCCTCTTTTGCGTAGGCTTCGTTCTTGCTGGAAGCAAGCTTGCCGTAGAATTCCTTTGCGGTTTCGGCATCCTTCAGGGCCACGGCGTTCTGGGCGATGGTGAGGAGGATGTCGTCGTTGGCGGCGGCAGCGGCGTCAAGTGCGCAGTACTTCTTGAGGGCCTCGTTCTGATCGGCCTTCTTTCCAAGCGCACCGTAGCTGATGCCCATCTTGAAGAAGATGGCGGCTTTCTCGGGCTCCGGATTGATCTCAAGGGCTGCCTTGTAGTCCTCTATGGCCTCTGCGTACTTCTTGGCCTGCTGGGCCTTCTGGCCGTTGTTGTAGTAGTAGTTGAAGAGCTGCTTCTTGACATCGGCCTCTTTTCCGTTGGCCGATGCTACCTCGAATGCGGCCTTGGCCTCGTCGATCTTGCCCGAGCTGAGGAAGAGACGGCCAAGAAGGAACTGGGCCTCACCATCCTCGGGGGTGTATTCTACGCTCTTCTTGAGGAGAGAGAAAGCGGTCTGGGCATCCTTTGCGGCAAGGGCTTTCTTGGCCGATGCCTTATAGGTGAAACCGAAAAGGTCTTTGACTTCTGCGGCCTTTTCCTCTGCTGCGAACTCTGCGCAGTCTGCGGCTGCGGCCTCAAGGGCAACGATGGCGGCGTCATAATCCTTGGCTGCAATGCTTTCCTTTGCAACAGCTACGGAATATGCGGGGATGATATCCTTGAGTTCCTCTACCTTTGCCTGTGCCTCTTCCTCTTCTCCGCAAGCTACAAACTGGGAGTAAGCCTGCTTGAAAAGTTTGAGGGCATCGGCCTTTGATTCTGCCTGGGCTGCCTGGTTGAAGGTTTCAACAGCCTCATTGAAGTCCTGGGCCATTGCGCTGAAAGCGAGGCTCAGAGCTGCGAACACTACTAAAAATTTCTTCATATCCTTAAAGTTTAAATTATTTCAATCTTGGCGTGCAAGTTGCAAATATAGCAATTTTAATCTTAACTTTGCAGTGTGAATATACTCAAAAGCATATTTGCTGTGCTTGCCGGGCTTTGTTTCGCAATAACTGTGCCAGCCCAGCAGCTCCCGCCGCTCCAGGTAGATCCTTCCATAGAGATGGGAAAACTTGGCTGTGACGCCTCATATTATATAGTAAAGGCCCCAGTCAAGAAAGGGTATGCCTCAATAGCCCTGGTCCAGAAAGGTGATTCCCTCACTGCTGAAAAACGTGCCGGGTTATCATCGGCCTTTCTTGCAAGGATGGGCGTAGGGCCCTCCAGGGATGGTTTTCTGACAGAAAGGGAAGGATCCACCGTATACACTTTCAGGGATGTCCCGTTCTATAAGAAGGAAGTCCTTGACTCAATGCTGCTCTATACCTTTTATAAGATGGCGCAGAGCAGCGCCCCGCAGGCCATCATAGTTTCCGGAGATGTGGAGCCCACCGTGGAACTGAAAAAGAAGATGGACCTTTTCTCCCTTCTTGTCCAGAAATTAAATGCCCCGCAGCCGGAGCCGGCTTATAATTGGAATCCAAACCAACCGGTGGCGCTTGATTTTAAGATCGGCCCCGGAGCCATAGCCGTCACATATGCCGGAAACCGCATTCCTGACATTTTCATGAATACTGCCCAGGCCCTTGTGACGGACATCTTCGGGCTGGAATTCCTGGTGCTCCTGAAAAACCGGCTGGAGAAGGATTTTGCCCGCGAAGGAGTTACCTGCAGTTCCATAACATTTGATTCCCTTAGAAGTTGTGATTACAGAGGGGATGAGAGATACACTGTGACAGCAAGTATAGCCCCCGGCCAGGAATTCAGTGCCCTGAGGGTTATGGCGCGCACTATTGCATCAATGGATTCCACAGGCGTGAGCGTAAAGGAATTCACGGATGTCAAGGAGGTTCTGAGGCCCGTGCTCCTGAAGGAGGCGGCTGCAGTGGAAGACAAGATAGCCTCCTGCATAGCCCATTTCCTGTTTGGGGCCAACCTTGCCCCCGCAAGCGAGCGCGTGCGCCTCTTTGCCAGAAAAAACATCCCTGAAGAGACGGAAACAAGACTTTTCAATAAGTTTGCATCGGCCCTTCTGGCGGGGGAGGATAACCTTACCCTGGAGCTTTCAGCAAGGGATACTCTTGACCCCGCAGAGGCCCTTCTGGTATACAACGCCACCTATAAAAACGGACTTATAGCGCCTTTTGAGGCCGATTACACCTGGCATGGCGCAGACTCTGCCGGTATAGATTTCACCCCTCCAAGGGTGCGTCTCCAGAAAGAGAAGCCGGAGCCTGTTTCCGGCGGCACGGTGTGGACTTTCTCCAACGGAATCAAGGTGGTTTACAAGGAGATCAAGGGCTCCCGGATGTTCAATTATTCGCTTGTGCTTGGAGGCGGACTGTCCCAGATTCCTGACCTTCAGGAAGGAGAGGGCGGGCATATCGGCCCTATGCTCAGGCTTTACGATGTAGGCGGCATCCCCGCGCCCGTTTTCCAGGACATGCTTGAAGTGAACGGCCTTTCAATGAATGCCGATGTTCACCTGAACAGCCTTGTCCTGAGCGGCAGCGCCCCGTCCGGGAAGCTGGCCTTCCTCATGAAAACCCTCCTTGCCATTTGCAATGAGCGTGAGATGAACAGGGAGGAGTTCCTCCGCTATAGTGCCGTCCAGGAGCTGATGGAACCATCGCCCCAGGATATTATCTATTCGCAGCTGCACCCCGGATTCCGTTATACGGAGCGTCCCGGCGCGCTAACGGCGCAAACCCAGATTAAGGCCGAGGCCTACTTCGCAGACCGCTTTGCCCGTTTCAACGACGGAGTCCTCATCATTTCCGGAGACCTTGAAACCGGCGTGGTTAAACGCATCCTGGGCCGCTACCTTGGAGGTTTCGGAATCCAGAAAGGTACCACGCCGCGCCGCCCCGTAGAGTTCAGGCAACGTAACGGTGCCGTCACTGTTACCGGGGACAAAGGCCCCCGGGGCATCCACGTCGTGATGGAGGCTCCCATGGCCGTGACGTCGGACAACTTCTACCTTTCTACCGTTGCGGCTGAGGTCCTGAAGCAGTCCCTTGTCTGGGAACTTGCTCCATATGGCTTCACGGCCGATGTTTCCGTAGGCCCCATGACCCAGCCGCAGGAGCGTTTCTACATGGAGATTTCCTGCTTCCCGGTACCAGTCCAGGGCCTTCCCGCAGATGTGGCGGATCCAGATGTGAACAAAGCCATTACGGCAGTGAGGGCGGCAATAGTGAAGTCCGGAAAACGCCTTCCCGCGCAGGCCGATGTCCAGGCCTGGAAAAACGGCCTGTCGGAGAGAATCAAAGCCCGTCTTTCAACTCCGGAGGGCTTTACGATGGCCCAGCAGACGCGTTACGCCCTCAATAAGGACTTGAACTCCCGCTACACAGAGAGTTTGCAGGCCATCACCCCTGAAAAGGTGCGAGGTTTCCTTGCCGCAATCTCTGCCGGCGGAGCAGTGGAATATATAGTGAAATGAGCAGCGCATTTGGAACCATAGTGGAGATTGGAGACGTCCTTGTTTCAGAGGATGTCATCCTTGAGTTTTTTGCCTGCGACTACCCCGTATGCAAGGGCTGCTGCTGCATAATCGGAGACAGCGGCGCGCCCCTCAAGGAAGAGGAACTGGAGCCGCTGGAGGCCAATTATGGGATATATTCCCCGCTCATGACGGAAAAGGGCCGTGCGGCAGTAGATGCCAAGGGTTTCTTTGAAATTGACCGTGACGGAGACCTTGTCACTCCGGTAGTCCCCGGTTCCGAGGAATGTGCCTATTGTCATTTTGAGGCCGATGGAAGCTGCTTCTGCGCCATTGAGCGCCAGTTCTGCAAAGGACTTGGAACATTCAGGAAGCCCATCTCCTGCTCTCTCTATCCCATACGCGTTGTAGACCTTGGCGGCGGAAGGGTGGGTCTGAACCTTCACCGCTGGAATATCTGCAAGGACGCCTATGAAAAAGGGCGCCGCGAAGGAATCCGTGTATATCAGTTCCTTCGCGGGCCGCTTACAGATGCCTTTGGGGAGGAGTTCTACTCCGCCTTGTCAGAGGCTGCCAAAATGCTCATAGCAGCCTCGTAGTCGCTTTCGTTAACCTTTACCTCAATGTTCCTGGCAAAGCTCAGGGACGGGTATGAGGAGTCTGCTCCAAAGACTCCGGCGGGGATGCCGTTGTCTCCAAGCATGGCAACGCACATATCGGCCATGACCTTGTCCGTAAAGGTGGCCACTGTCTTGAAGCTTTGTTTATCAGTACTCATAGCTGTTTATTTTACGGTCTATTGTCATTACAACCCTTGAAAGGTCCCTTACAAGGCCCTCTATCTCAAAACCGCCCAGGACGGATTCAATGGTGAGGGTGTCTTCCCACAGGCGCGATACCCTGTTCACGGGGCTTGAAAGGTGATATTTCCGGCCGCCGTTTTCCGTGGTTCCGCAGAAGACATAGCCCCTTGCTTCCATGGCCTCGTCTATCCTTTCCCACATGGGGGCGGGGTCTCCGTTTGCGTGAACCTTGCGTTTCCCGTAGCCAAAGAAGGGATATGCCAGGCTCATTGCGGCAAACAGCCCAAGGATCATCCATATGGACTTCCAGCCGCTGCGGAAAGCCACTGCAACGTCCTTGGAAACCATGCCGGAGAGCATGAGGATCCCAATTATGAGGACAAATATAATAGTTATCTGGACAAAGTATTTTGCCGCTCTTCTTAAATACGTCATATCAGTTCCCTGATTATCTCATCACTTACAAAGAATCTGCTTTCCGGGATGCGGTAACGCCGGCCAACCTTAGTGAGGGCCCCTTCCCCTATGAGGCGCTGGATATCGGCCGCCTTGCAGTTTGCTTCCAAAAATTCAGCGTCTGCGCCGTGGGCGGTGCGGAGGCTCAGCATGAGGGTTTCCACTATCTCATCCTCTACGCTGAGGGATTCCTCCGTGCGGGTGTAGCCGGAGATGTCAGGGCTGTTCCAGCTGCGGCCCCTTCCGCTGAAGGAGTGGGCCGACGGACCAAGCCCCACATAAGGCCGGCGCTGCCAGTAACCGCCGTTGTGCTTGGCTTCAAACCCGGGTTTTGCGAAGTTGGAAATCTCATAGTGGTTGTAACCCGCAGCGTGGAGTTTGTGACAGAGGAGATTGTACTGCCTGGCGCATTGGTCGTCCGAGGCCTCTTCATACTCCCCGGCCTCCAGCCTGTGGGCAAGGACGCTGTCTCCCTCCACTGTGAGCTGGTAGCAGGAGATATGCTCAGGCTTAAGTTCCAGGGTGTCGTCTATGGTGCGCTCCCAGCACTCATCCGTGAGGTTTGAAAGCCCGAAGATAAGGTCTACGCTGATGTTCTCAAACCCCGCTTCCCTTGCCATCAGGACAGCTTTTACAGCGTGTTCTGCATTGTGCCGGCGGTTCATCCAGCGGAGAAGCTGGTCATCCAGGGATTGAATGCCGATACTTATTCGGTTGCACCCGAGCATCCTGAGGCTCTGGAGGTAGGGAAGACCCTTCTCCACAATGTCTTCAGGGTTCACTTCCATTGTGAACTCCGTGTATGGGCCGCCGTGGCCGCATTCCTCAAGGGCAAGGAGGATCTTTGTAAGATTTGACAGCGGAAGCACGGATGGCGTTCCGCCGCCAAAATACAAAGTGTGAAGGGTATTATCCATCTCCTTACTGCGGCTTTTTATTTCCTCACACACCAGCTTTGTGTATGTGTCAAAGGCTCCTTCCTGCGGGATTTCACGGAAGAAATCGCAGTAGGTGCAAAAGCTTTTGCAGAAGGGGACGTGGATGTAGATCATACTAGCGGAGCATGCATTCGGCCTTGCCAAGAAGGCTCTTTTCCGTGTAAACTTCCAGGGTGTAGACACCCTTTACATATTCCTCAATGTCGTTGATGTAGATGGAGAGGTCTACCTCCGCTCCCTCATAGTCCACCTCACGGGAAGCGGTGGCCTGGAGGACTTCACCCTTTACGGAGAACTCCGTGGACTCGTTGTTCATGAGGAGTATGCCCTCAGGGTCCTTGACGCGTACATAGACGCGTACGGGACCGCGGTCTGCCAGGGAATTCTCTACAAGCGTGAGGCCTGCAACCATATAGTCTACACGGCTGTGGCGGTCTCCGGGCTTGTTGTTGCTGTAGTAGCCGGTGAGGGAGATAGCACGTGCCTTGAGCACCTTTCCGGCGCTCACCTTGCTGGAGAGGTCTTCCACCTGTGCGGTGAGTTCCTCATTTGCGCTGCGGGCCTCTGCGGCTTCACGGCGTGCTGCCGCGGCGTCTGCGGTGAGTTTCTTGTTGAGGGTGTTGAGGGAGTCAATCTGGACGATGTAGCCCTTCATGATGGTACGGAGGGTACCAAGCTCCTTCTCATACTGACGGATCTTGGCGCGGTTTGTGGCCTCCGTATGGTTGAGCTTTTCGATGAGCATTGCAACCTGCTCGCGGGAAGTATCCAGCTGGCTGTTGATGGAGTCATAGTCTGAGCTTAGCTGTGAGAAGTCGCTCTGGAGGTCTTTCATCTGCTGTGCCAGCTCCGTCTTTTCACCTTCCAGGGCTTTCACAAGTGTGCTTCTCTGGTAGAGCATATAGCCCAGCACAAGGGCCAGTGCGGCCGCCACGCAGGCCAGGATGGTCATAACGGTGCGGGGGCCTTTCTTTTCTTTACGTTCACGCTCTTCGCGTTCAATTCTCTCAAGGGGATCTTCGTTTGCCATAGTATTCAATGTTAATTTGTACAAACTTACATAAAAAAACGGAAATATCTATGAAAGCCGTCCAAAAACAAATATCAGACCATCTCCCTTCATACTTTCTGCCCACTGTCCTTTTTGTAATGCCGATGCGGTGGGGCTTAATGCGCTGATTCACAGTTGGTTATAAAAGTATATAGGATTACCGGTAATCCCATATGATCGTGTAAGTAATTGATTGACAGCCGTTTAACCTCCACCGAGTACTATCCCATGAAAAAGGGAGAGTCGAAACTCTCCCCCTGGGGCCTTTGGTCGAATAGGAAGTTCTTATCAGAAGACTCGCTCGGCAACTACCCTGCGTCCCTCAACGCGACGGTAGTGCGACCGAACCTTCACAACCTTGCCATTTTGAATACGACGGTGCGCTTTCACTCTGACAAGTTTGGGAGCCTCAAACTCTAAGTCCAGACTCACCTTGATGTGAATATTCTTTGTCATAATTTGTAGTTGAAGCTTGTAAAAGAATTTCAGGAAGGTGTAGCAGTACTCCTTGGCCCCTATAAGAATTTTCTTAGAATAAAGGCATTTCAGTGAGGGCTGAAATGCCTTATAAGAATAGCTTCAACTCCGCCGAAGCGGCAAGACTATTAAATGACGATGCAAAGATAATGATTAATTCCTATTCCCCAAAACTTTTATTGCTCTCCAATTTGGTATTGGCTTGCCAAAAGTTATATCTTGCCTGTGCATTAACATAAAAACGCTATATTTGTGAAAAATCGGTTCAATATGGCAGATAATATTTACAGGGAAAGGATAGAGGCTGCGAGGGCGCTCATGCGCTCAAACAATTGGGATATCCTCATCATTACCGGAACGGACCCTCACGGGAGCGAGTACATTGCGCCCCGATGGCAGCAGGTGGCCTGGCTTTCCGGGTTCACCGGAGAGGCCGGGGACATTGTGATAACAATGGACCACGCGGGTCTTTGGACGGATACCCGCTACTTCATCCAGGCAAACAGGCAACTTCAAGGAACCGGCATTGAACTCCATAAGATGCGTGTTCCGGAGCAGGTCCCAATTCCCCAGTGGATTGCGTCCCTGGGGCTTGACGAACCCACAATTGCAGTGGATGCCCTGTGCCAGAGCGTAGCTGACGTGAGGGAGCTTCAGGAGGCGGTTCCATCGGCCATAATTGTGCCGGTGCCGGACATCCTGGGCCCGCTGTGGCAGGACAGGCCGGCCATTCCGTCAACCCCCATCATCACCCTTGGAGAGGACCTTGTGGGGGAGAGCCGGGAGGCAAAGATAAGCCGTCTTCGCAAGTGGCTGGTCCTTCATGGGGCCGATGCTATCCTTCTCACATCCCTTGATGAAATAGCCTGGCTCCTTAATGTCCGCGGCCAGGACATTGATTATAACCCGTTTGTGATATCGTATCTGCTGGTTTCCCTGGAGGAGGTCCAGTGGTTTGTGAGGAAGGACGCATTTGAGGACCCTGACCCTGAAACGCAGGCCAGTTTTGAGGAACTTGAGGCCGATGGAATATCCATCAGGGACTATTCTGACATTGATTTTACGCTTGCATCACTAAGGCTTGACGGCGTAGATAAGATATGCGTGGATCCCTCTGGAATAAACTATGACCTGAGGGATGCCATAGACGACGGAGACCTTCTTCCTGAGGTGGTTGAAACCGTTTCTCCCATCCCGCTCTGGAAGGCCGTGAAAAACCAGGTGGAGATTGACGGGATGAGGGAGGCCCACATTGAGGACGGCCTTGCCGTGGAGCAGTTCCTCTACTGGGTTGAGCAGCACGCCGGCCAGATCAACGAATGGGATGCAGCATGTTACCTTGGCTCTCTCCGCGCAAAGATTCCCGGCTACAGGGGAGACAGCTTCGAGACAATATCCGCCTATGGTCCCTCGGCGGCACTTCCTCATTACTGTACTCCCAGGACGGGGTCAGCCCTGCTTGAGCCTCACGGGCTTTACCTTTGTGATTCCGGAGGACAGTATCTGTTTGGGACAACGGACATAACGCGCACCATCCCGCTTGGGCCATGCACATCCCTGGAGAGGAAAGACTATACCCTGGTGATGAAGTGCCATATAGGCCTTGAGATGGCCGTTTTCCCCCGCGGAACCACTGGCTGCCATCTGGATATCCTTGCAAGAGAGCCCATGTGGCGCTTCAAGAGGAACTTCGGCCATGGCACCGGTCATGGCGTAGGATTCTTCCTTGGCGTGCATGAGGGCCCCCATGAATTCCGCCAGAACTTCAATTCCGTTCCTTTCCAGCCCGGTTTCATTACTACTGACGAGCCCGGAATCTACCGCGAGGGCATGCACGGAGTGCGCCATGAGAATGCAATGCTGTGCCGCCAGGTGGGAGACAATGAGTTTGGCTCCTGGCTTGGATTCGAGTCCATTACGCTGTGCCACTTTGACACATCCTGCCTTGAGGTTTCCATGCTCACCCAGGATGAAAAAGACTGGCTCAACGCCTACAATCGGCATGTCTATGAAGTGCTGAGCCCCCGCCTGCCGGCAGAGGTTGCCGCCTGGCTGAAGGCAAAAACGGAACCCGTTCAACCGGGCCGCTGATTTTACACGCTTTTTTGCTATCTTTGCACATTAAAAAATGACTTATGGCATACTATGAACTCAATGAGCAGGAGCTCGGAAGAAGAGAATCACTTGCAAAACTGCGTGAACTTGGGATAAATCCCTATCCGGCACCCCTGTACCCCATAAACACCACAACTGTGGAAATCGCTGATGGCTTCAAGCCGGAGGAAGGCAATTTCCAGGACGTGTGCATTGCAGGCCGCATCATGAGCCGCCGCATCATGGGCGCGGCATCCTTCATGGAACTGCAGGACAGCGCAGGCCGCATCCAGGTGTACGTAAAGCGTGACGAGATATGCCCCGGTGAGGACAAGACCATGTACAACACCGTGTTCAAGAAGCTGCTTGACATTGGTGATATCATCGGCATAAAGGGCTTTGCATTCTTTACCCAGACCGGCCAGCTTTCCGTTCACGCAAAGGAACTTACCGTCCTGAGCAAGTCTCTCCGCGTGCTTCCCATCGTCAAGACTGATGCCGATGGTACCGTCCACGACAGCTTCGATGACCCTGAACTCCGCTACCGTCAGAGGTATGTGGACCTTGTGGTGAATCCGGATGTCAAGGAGACCTTCGTGAAGCGCACGCTCATCATCAACACCATGCGCCAGTGCTTCAATGAGGCGGGCTGCCTTGAGGTGGAAACCCCCATCCTTCAGGCCATCCCCGGCGGCGCAACGGCCCGTCCGTTCATCACCCACCACAACGCCCTGGACGTGGATATGTATATGAGAATTGCAAACGAGCTATACCTCAAGCGCCTTATCGTGGGCGGCTTTGCGGGCGTATATGAGTTTGCAAAGAACTTCCGCAACGAGGGCATGGACAAGACCCATAACCCGGAGTTCACCTGCGTGGAGATGTACATCGCCTACAAGGACTATCTCTGGATGATGGAATTCACGGAGAAGATGCTCCAGAAGGTGGCCGAAGCTACCGGCGGAGTGAAAAAGGTCATCGGCGGCAATGAGATATCCTTCGAGGGACCTTTCCGCAGGCTGCCCATTCTTGATGCCATCAAGGAATTCGCTGGCGTAGACGTAAAGGGGATGGACGAAGCTCAGCTTCGTGAAACCTGCAAGAAACTTAACGTTGAGGTAAGCCCCGAGATGGGCGTTGGAAAGCTCATAGACGCCATCTTCGGCCAGTACTGTGAGGAAAAACTCATCCAGCCCACCTTCGTGATTGACTATCCCGTGGAGATGAGCCCCCTGACAAAGCGCTGCCGTCACGACGACACCCTCACGGAGCGTTTTGAACTCTTTGTGAACGGTAAGGAGCTTGCCAACGCCTACTCTGAGCTCAACGACCCCATTGACCAGCTCGACCGCTTTGAGGAGCAGGCAGCCCTCAAGTCAAAGGGAGACGATGAAGCCATGTACATTGACTACGACTTCGTCCGCGCCCTTGAGTACGGTATGCCTCCTACCTCCGGTATCGGTATCGGCATAGACCGTCTCACGATGTTCATGACCGGAAAGGACAGCATCCAGGATGTCCTGTTCTTCCCCATGATGCGCCCGGAGAAATTCTAGATGGAGACCATTACATCGGCCCAGAATCCCAAGATCAAGAATCTGCTTCTGCTGCAGGAGAAATCCAGGGCGCGGCGGGAGCAGGGGCTTTTTGTGGTGGAAGGCCGGCGTGAGCTTGAACACTGCCTTGAGGCCGGGTACTCCGTAAGGACCATTTTCGTGTGCCCTGAGATCTTTGGGAGCATTGCGGATGAGGGTACTGTTATCGAGATCCCGGAGGCGCTGTACCGTAAGGTGGCGTATCGTGAGAGCACGGAGGGCATAATTGCGGAGGTAGAGTTCAGGGCCCTGGGACTTCAGGACCTTAACCTTCCGGAGAATCCGCTCATAATGGTGCTGGAGTCCGTGGAAAAGCCTGGAAACCTTGGTGCGGTGCTCCGCAGCGCAGATGCCGCCGGGGCCGATGCCGTTCTCATCTGCGACCCCCTTACGGACCTTTACAACCCAAATCTCATCAGGGCATCCATAGGAGCGGTTTTTACCGTGCCTACGGTTGCCTGCAGCTCGGAGGAAGCAATTGCATTCCTTCAAGGCCGTGGCATCCAGATACTTACGGCGCAGCTTCAGGACGCTTCCCTTTACTATGACGTGGATATGCGCCGTGGAACCGCCCTTGTCATGGGCACGGAATCCACGGGGCTTACGGACCAGTGGCGGAAGGCTGCATCGGCCCATATCCGCATTCCCATGCTTGGACGCCTTGACAGCCTGAACGTATCTGTGAGCGCCGCAATTCTTCTCTTTGAAGCAGTGCGGCAGAGGCAGATTTGACCGCCCATCCAAAAAACTCGGCAGGACAGAATGAAGGCGTTGGATTTCCAACGCTTTTTTATTATAATTGTATGCTAAACCTGTAATTAAAAGCACAAGATATGAAACGCTTGCACATTCTTTTCGCACTGGCCGCGGCAATTTGTCTCTGCAGCTGTACAAAACCGCCACAGGACCAGGATATTCCGGCTAGTCCATCAGCCAAGGAGTTCAACCAGCCAAGCGGCTGGACTCTTATCGGCACAATAGGAGGTGCCGATTGGAATAATGATATGGAGATGAGGTCCAATGGCGTGTGGCATGCCATATTCGGCGTAAACATAAAGGAAACAGACCAGTTCAAATTCCGCCGCGGGCGCAGCTGGGACGTTAACCTGGGAGTCGGGTCGGCCAATACCTTAAACACTGTCAAGGCAGGGGAGACAATGTATCTCACGGCAAGCGGTGGCAACATTCAGATTGCCGCCGGTATGTATGACATATACATTGCTCCCGAAAATCAGATTGGATACATCCTTCCGGCAGGCTCTGAGTTTACCCATCAGGAAGAGGGTAATGAGGTAATTGGCGGAGACCTCTATGGAGACTATAGCGCCTCTTTGGCACCGGCTGCCAAAAAGTCCGGTATTACCTACCAGCTCAATGTCTACAGTTTCGCAGATTCCGACGGCGACGGATGGGGAGACTTCCAGGGTATCATAGACCATCTGGATTATCTGGATGCCATTGGAGCAACGGCGCTTTGGCTCAGCCCCGTAAACGCCTGTGGTTCATACCACGGCTATGATGTGGCGGATTATTATGCCATAGACTCCAGGTTTGGAGGAGAAAGCAAGTTTCGTGAACTCATTGCCAAGGCTAAGGAGAAGAACATAGATATCTATATGGACTATGTCTTGAATCATTCCGGAGATAAATGTGAGTGGTTCAAGCAGGCAAAGGCCGGAAACAAGTCCTATACGGACTATTATGTCTTTGCCGATGTGAACTCGGGGCCCGTAGACAATTTTGCAGGGATGGGCCATCCCGGTATGGGCGGATGGCATCAGTTTGAGACGTACAAGGGCAGAATCAAGTTCTCAGTGTATTGGTCCGGAGGCCTTACCAAAGGCGCGGTCAAGGTAAAGGCCGAGCAAACCACGGAAGCGCCTCAGGCGTCCAATCCTTCTGCTAAAATATGGATCTATACTGGATCAGGCGGCAAGACAGACAATTTCGGCCTGTATGAGAAAGATGCCAACAATTACGAAATAATCCTGGATGTGGATTCTAATTGGGGCTTCCTTGTAAGGACATCCACAAGTTCCTGGGAAGAAGGTTACAAATGGGGTGGAGACGGCTCTCAGTTCCGCCTGGGAGAAACTTACACCTGTGCTACAAAGGATGCGTCGGACCTCTGCCTGGGAACAAGTTTCTTCGCAAGCTTTGATAGATCCATGCCGGACTTCAACTATGGCCCGTACTCTACATGTGAGCAAAGTGCCGCCTTCAAGGACCTCGCCGCATCGGCCGATAAATGGATCGGCATGGGCATCGGAGGCCTTCGCCTGGATGCCGTGATGTGGATCTACCAGTGTAACGCTGACGCCAACGTGAAGTTCCTAAGTGAGTGGTACAATCACTGCAACGCCACATATAAGGCCAACGGCGGAGAAGGGGATTTCTACATGGTTGGAGAGGCTTATAGCTATGATTCCGAGGCTGTCGCACCATATTACAAGGGCCTTCCTTCATTATTTGACTTTGCTTTCTACGGCACCGTAAGGGACCGCATCGGCAAAAACTATGGTGCAGACCTTGGTGGCGTCATCAAGTCTATTCAAGACAGGAACAAGAGCGCTTATGCCCAGGCCCGCCATAACCACACTAGCGGATTTGAGGATGCCATTAAGCTTTCAAACCACGATGAAGACCGCGTTGGCTCAGACCTTGACAACGATAACCAGAAGAAACGTCTTGCCGGGGCTATCCTTCTCACAAGCCCCGGAAAACCATTCATTTATCAGGGTGAAGAACTGGGGTATTGGGGAACAAAGAAAAATGGTGACCAGAATGTCCGTCAGCCAATTTATTGGGAAAAGGGCAAGTCCCTTCCGGAAAAGTGGAGCTCTTTCAGTAAAGATGTCATAAAAGACGGAATGTCAGTCAGTGAACAGAAGGCCGATGACCGCTCCCAGCTTCAACTATACCGCCACTTTGCGTATGCCCGCAACACCCACTCGGCCCTTGCCGAAGGTGAGATTGAGACCACGTCCGGCGGCAATAACGCCGTTGCCGCATGGTATATGAAGAGCTCCTCGGAGAAGGTCCTCGTGATGCATAATTTATCGGCCTCACCTGTAACTGTAACCCGTGACGGTGACAAACTTGACAAGATAATAGTTTCCAACCACAAGGTTGAGGTAGGCGGCAAGTCCGTTACTCTTCCCGCATATTCTTCAGTAGTATTCCAACAGTAACAACCACATATGAAAAAGATTATCATCGCTCTTGCAGCGCTTGCCCTTGCAGCCTGCGCATCCAAGGTCCAGTATCACCCGGAATGGACCTATGATTCAGTTGTTTATGAGATGAACATCCGTCAGTACTCACCGGAAGGCACCTTCGCAGGTGCAGCGGCCCAGCTGCCCCGCCTGAAGGAACTTGGTGTGGACGTAGTATGGCTCATGCCCATGTTTGAGATTGGCACTGAGGGCCGCAAGGGCACCCTTGGCTCATACTATGCTATCTCAGACTACAAGAAGGTGAATCCGGAATTCGGCACAATGGAGGACTTTGAAGCCTTCCTTGCAAAGGCCCATGAACTTGGCCTGAAGGTAATCCTTGACTGGGTTGCCAACCAAACCGCTCCGGACCATGTCTGGATGACGGAGAAACCGGCCGATTTCTATGAGAGGGATGCCGAAGGCAACGCCATCTGGGAGTACGACTGGACCGATACCCGCAGCCTCAACTATGAGAATGAGGACGTGTGGTGGGCCCAGGACGACGCTATGCGTTTCTGGCTTGAAAAGGGCGTGGACGGCTTCCGCTGTGACGCCGCCGGTGAGGTTCCCGCAGAATTCTGGTACGGAATCCTCCCCAAGATGAATGCCGATTATCCTGACATCTACCTCCTTGCCGAGGCTGAGAGGGACAATCTTGCCGATCCCCTTGTAACCTTTGACGCCAATTACGCCTGGGAGCTCCACCACCTTCTGAACTCCCTCGCAAAGGGTGCCAAGACCGTTCAGGACCTGAAGGACTATGTGGCCCGTGATGCAGCCCGCTTCCCCAAGGAAGCCTTCCGCCTCACTTTCACCTCCAACCATGACGAAAACTCCTGGAGCGGCACAGAGTTCGAGCGTGAGGGCGCTGCCGCAAATGCCTGCGCAGTGCTATGCTTCACCCTTCCGGGCAGCCAGCCGCTCATCTATACCGGCCAGGAAATCGGCCTGAGCCGCCGTCTGGAATTCTTTGAGAAGGATCCCATCACTGACTGGAGCGCCAACGAATACACCACCTTCTGGAAGACCCTCTGCGACCTAAAGCACAACAATCCTGCCCTGAAGGCCGGAGAGAAAGGCGGAGACATCGTTTGGTGGGATGCCCCTGAAGGCTGGGTGGCTTTCCACAGGGAAGTCAAGGGTAATATGGTCATCGTGATTGCCAATTTCGGCGTTCCCGTGCCCGCAGAGGCTCCTGAGGCCAAGGCCGATGCCAACGACAACCGTCCTCAGGGAGACGTTGTGGCAGAGCCTTTCAAGAACCTTGAGGCTGCTCCTGTTACCATGACACTTAACCTGAAGGGAGAATACAAGGACGTATTCACCGGCAACGTGATCAAGACTCCCTATGACATCACCCTTGCTCCAGGAGAGTTTATTGTCCTCACCAAATAAGGGATGTTCAGAAAACAGTATGTACTTTTTGCCGCGTTACTGATTATGGCCGCCTGTTCCGGTAGGGTAGATTCCTCCTCTGTCCCGGAGGCCGGCCCCGCGGAAATAACGCGTGTAGAGCCCCTGAGCTGGTGGACTGGTATGAAAACCAGTCTCCAGCTTATGGTGCAGGGGCCTGAGATATCGGCCTTTGACGTAGCGGTGGCAGGCACCGGTCTCAAGGTGAAGGCCGTTCATAAGGCCGATAACCCGGATTTCCTGTTTGTGGACGTTGAGGTGTCCGCATCGGCTGGGCCCGGCACCTATGACCTTGTGTTCACAAGGGAAGGGGAGAGTTTCAAATACCCTTACCTCATTCAGGAGCGCCAGAGCGGCAGTGCCGCCCGTGAGAGCTTTACAACGGCCGATATGATCTATCTCATCATGCCGGACCGCTTTGCCCATGGGAAAGCCCCGGAGGGCGCATATGAGGATGGCTCCGGCCACCCCTGGCAGGTCCCGTTCATGCTGGACACCCTTGACAGGAAAGACCCCAACGCCCGCCACGGAGGCAATATCCAGGGCATGATAGACCACCTGGATTACGTTCAGGACCTTGGTGCCACAGCCATCTGGTGCACCCCGCTGCTTATGAACAACCAGCCCCGCGGCAGTTACCACGGATATGCCATAACGGACTACTACCACATTGATCCCCGCTTTGGAGACAATGCCGGGTATAAGGCATTCGTGGACGCCTGCCACGCCCGCGGTCTCAAGGTGATAATGGACGTTGTAACCAACCACTGCGGCACAGGCCACTGGTGGATGGACAACCCTCCCTTTGACGATTGGTATCACGTGAATGATCCCTACATGCAGATGAACGCCCTGTTCTCCGTGTACATGGACCCTCACGTTGCAAAAGTGGACCGTGAACGTCAGGAGAGCGGCTGGTTTGTGCCGTCTATGCCGGATATGAACCTGGACAATCCCTTTGTCCTGAAGTACTTCCAGCAGTGGGCAGTGTGGTGGACGGAGTATGCCGGCCTTGACGGTCTACGCGTAGACACCTATCCCTACAATGAGCCTGAGCCCATGTCCCGGTGGTGCAAGGCGGTCACGGATGAGTATCCGGCAATGAACATTGTGGGAGAATGCTGGGATTACTCCATCCCGCAGGTTGCATACTGGCAAAAGGACAATCCCAACAGGAACGGCTTCAACTCTTTCCTTCCGTCCGTTATGGATTTCCCGCTGGAGCAGGCCATCCATACGGCGCTCATGGAGGATGAAGTGTTCTGGAATGAGGGAATGACCCGCATCTATACGGTCCTGGCCCAGGACTTCGTGTACAAGGACCTGAGCCATATGCTCACCTTCTTTGCAAACCATGACCACGCCCGTACCGGAGACACCTTCAAGGAAGACCCTGAGCGTATGAAACTTGCCCTGGCGCTCCTTGCAACGGTGCGCGGCATCCCTCAGCTCTACTACGGAGATGAGATGATGTTCCTGGAGCGGAAGGATAAGCCCGGCTCCGACGGAGCAAAGCGCATAGACTTCCCCGGAGGCTGGCCCGATGATTCCTTTACTCTGTTTACTGCGGCGGGGAGGGCATCGGCCCCGGAAATGTATTCCCATGCAGCGGAACTTCATGACTACGCCCGCACTCTTTTCCGCTGGAGACGCACCTGCAAGGCTGTCCAGGAAGGGGAGACGCTGCATTTCCTTTCACGTAAGAACGTGGGTCCCGTGAATGTCACGGACAACACCTACTCCTTCTTCCGCTATACCTCAGATGACGCCGTATTCGTGTTCATCAACAACGCCCTTGAGCCCCGCACCCTTGACTGGGACCATTACGCAGAGTTCGTGAGCGGCCCTGTCACCGGAACGGAAGTTCTGAGCGGAGAAACAGTCACGCTGCGCAACGGCTTCAGCGTGGCTCCAAAATCGGCCCTTATAGTAGAATTTAAACGTAATAGAATATGAAAAGATTAGCTTTCGCGATGGTGATAGCCGTCCTGGCCGCCTGCACCACAGCCCCGGTTCCCAATAAGGCCGATGTCCTCCAGAGTCCTGACGGAAGGCTTGAGGCTCAGTTCCTCATTTATCCGGACGGAAGTCCCGCTTACTCCCTTACCTTTGACGGAAAGGATGTGATCAAACCTTCAAAGCTTGGTTACAAGCTCATTGGCGGAATGGAGCTTACCAAGGGCTTCACCTTTGAAGGCTCGGAGCATGGCGTCATAGATGAAACCTGGGAGCCCGTTTGGGGAGAGGAGCGGCAGATACGCAATAACTGCAACGAGATGCTGGTGAAGCTCAAGAGGGAGGACGGAGTTGCAATGAATGTGCGCTTCCGCCTCTACAACGACGGCCTTGGCTTCCGCTATGAGTTCCCCATGGAGAACAGGCTCACCTATTTCAAGGTGGCCGATGAAATCACTCAGTTCGCCCTCACCGGAGACCACACCGCATGGTGGATTGCCGGAGACTATGACACGCAGGAGTACAACTACACCCACTCCAAGCTGTCTGAGATCAGAAAGTACAATGCCCAGGAGCGTCCGTATAACGCCTCCCAGACGGTTGCATCGGCCATGTCTGTCCAGACGGCCCTTCAAATGAAGACGGATGACGGCCTGTACATCAACATCCATGAGGCTGAGGTCCTGGATTATCCCACCACAAACCTTGAACTGGACGACAAGACCTTCACTTTCTCCACCCTTCTCACCCCGGATGCGGAGGGCGTGAAGGGCCGCCTACAGGCTCCATGCAACAGCCCCTGGCGCACCGTGCAGGTATGTGAGAAGGCTACTGACGTGCTGGCTTCCCGCCTTATCCTCAACCTCAACGAGCCCTGCGCCCTTGAGGACGTTTCATGGATCCACCCCACAAAATACATGGGCGTATGGTGGGAGATGATAACCGGCCGCACGCACTGGTCATACACGTCTGATTTCCCCTCAGTTCAGCTTGGCGTGACGGATTATGCCAAGGCAAAGCCCCATGGCCGTCATGGTGCCAACAATGACAATGTGCGCATGTACATAGACTTTGCCGCGGAGAACGGTTTTGACGCCATCCTTGTTGAAGGCTGGAACGAAGGCTGGGAAGACTGGTTCGGCGCCCAGAAGGACTATGTCTTTGACTTTGTCACTCCTTATCCGGATTTTGATCTTCCAGCACTTAACAAGTATGCCCATGACAAGGGTATCCGCATCATAATGCACCATGAGAGTTCTTCCTCCACGGTGAACTACGAGCGTCATATGGAGGCTGCGTACAATCTTATGAATGAGTACGGCTATGATGCCGTAAAGAGCGGATATGTGGGCAACATCATCCCTTACGGAGAGCACCATTACAGCCAGCCTCTCATAAACCACTATCACTATGCCGTGGTTGAGGCAGCCAAGCACCATATCATGGTGAATGCCCACGAGGCAGTGCGTCCTACCGGCCTCTGCCGCACCTGGCCCAATATGATAGGCAACGAGAGCGCCATGGGTACGGAATTCCGTATGGACATCAATCCCGGCCACAGCTCAATCCTCCCGTTCACTCGCCTGCAGGGCGGCCCCATGGACTATACTCCCGGCATCTTCGAGCAGGACATGTCCATAACCGCTCCCGGGGAGACCGGCAAGATGCGCCACACCATAGGCAATCAGCTGGGCCTTTACGTAACCTTCTACAGCCCTCTCCAGATGGCCGCGGACCTTCCCCAGAACTACTCCCGCTTCATGGACGCCTTCCAGTTCATAAAGGATGTTGCGGTAGACTGGGACAAGAGCATCTACCTCATGGCAGAACCCGGTGAGTACATTGTAACCGCCCGCCATCCTAATTACAAGACGCTGAATTCGGGCCGATTGAAAGGCACTTCCGGCGCCTATGATTTTGCCCATCCCGGCGGCGTTGAGAAGGACGTGTGGTTTGTTGGCGGTGTCACCGGAGAAAACGCCAAGGAGGTTGAGATTCCGCTGGACTTCCTGAAAAAGGGCTTTGTGTATGAAGCCACCCTTTATGCCGATGCTCCTGACGCAGATTATGAGACCAATCCCCAGGCTTATGAGATAAGCCGTCATGAATTGTCGGCCGACAGCACCCTCAAGGTGTGGATGGCCCGTAGCGGCGGATTCGGCCTGAGCCTAAGAGAAAAATAATGAAGCAAATCACCATTACGCTTGCCTCAAGCGGAGAGAAGATTAGCATGGAGGTCGGGAGCACCCTGGCCTCCATTGCACCAAAGACAGTAAAGGACCCCAAAACCGGAAAGGAATACCCGGTGCTTGCCGCCCTGTGTGACCATAAGCTCAAATCCCTGGACTACGAGGTCTTTGCCCCTCATTCCATAGAGTTTGTAGGCTTCAATCACCCTGACGGCCGCCGCACGTATCTCCGCTCACTGAGCTTTCTGGCCCAAAGGGCGGCCCGTACGCTTTTCCCGGACAGGAAGTTCAAGATAAACCACTCCCTGCCCAGCGGCCTTTACTGCAAGCTTCGCGGTGAGCGTATTACGGACGAGCAGATCATGGCCCTCCGTGAGGAGATGCGCCGCCTGGTGGCCCAGGACCTTCCGTTCACCATGAAGGTACTTCCCGCCTATGAGGCAATAGAACTATTCGAGTCCCAGAATCAGGACCTTAAGGCCGATCTTATACGCACGGTGGGCCAGTTCTACTGCAAGGTGAACTATCTTGACGGTGTGGCCGATAACTTCTACGGCGCCCTGGTTCCTTCCACCGGCTATCTGGAAGTGTTTGACCTGATGCCGTTCCACCACGGATTCTGCCTTATGTATCCTTCCGACGAGGATATCACCCGCACAATTCCCCGCCAGAAGCAGATGAAACTCACTGCCACCCTGAAGGATTACGGACACTGGTGCAAGACAACAGGTGTAGTGAGTGTCGGAGCGCTTAACAGGCGTCTCCTTGGCGGCGGCGCGGTGGAACTCATCAACCTCTGCGAAGCCCGCCAGGAAAGGGCATACGGAGCCCTTGCCGACAGGATTTTCGCCCAGAGGGACCGCGTGAAGATTGTGTTCATCGCAGGACCTTCCTCCAGCGGAAAGACTTCTTCTTCGCTTAGGGTAGCCCAGCAGCTTAAAGTGCTGGGAATGAATCCAAAGGTGATAGAACTGGACAATTACTTTGTGGAGCGTGAGCGCACGCCCCTGGATTCTGACGGAAACCTTGACTTTGAGGCCCTTGAGGCAATGGACCTGGAACTTCTGGGGCAGCACCTCAATGACCTTCTTGCAGGTAAGGAGGTGGAGATTCCCCGTTATGACTTCAAGCAGGGACGCCCCTTCTTCGAGGGCAATATGATGCACCTTGAGGAGAACGACATCCTGGTGATGGAAGGTATCCACGCCCTTGATCCCCAAATGGTGCCCAGCGTAGACCAGAGCCGCATTTTCCGCATCTATGCATCGGCCCTTACGTCCCTCAAACTGGACGAGAACTGCTGCATTTCCACTACGGACAACAGGCTTCTGAGGCGTATGGTCAGGGACAACCGCGTGCGGGGCATTACCCCGGAGGATACAATTCTCCGCTGGCCTTCGGTGCGCCGCGGCGAGGGAAAGCATATCTTCCCCTTCCAGGAGAATGCCGATGCCCAGTTCAATACGGCCCTCCTGTATGAACTGCCAATGCTGCGGTACTACGCAGAGCCGCTCCTGAGGCGCATCCTCCCGTCTTCTCCGGCCTTCTCTGAAGCCAGGCGCCTTCTGAAGTTCCTGGATTTCATAGTGGCCCTTCAGCCGCAGGAGATAGAGGCAATCCCGCCTACTTCAATCATGAGGGAATTCATCGGAGGACAGACACTGTAACTCAGTATGGCCGGGGACTTCATAGAGATACGCGGAGCGCGGGCGAACAACCTGCAGGGGATAGACGTTGACATCCCTCGCGGGAAGTTTGTGGTGGTGACGGGCCTTAGCGGCAGCGGCAAGAGTTCGCTGGCTTTTGATACGCTTTATGCGGAGGGCCAGCGCCGCTACATGGACACCCTTTCCACCTATGCCAAGCACTTTATGGGCATACTGGAAAAGCCTGAGGTTGAGGAGATTACGGGCCTCAGTCCCATCATTGCCATAGAGCAGAAGACAACCGGAAACAACCCCCGTTCCACGGTTGGAACCATAACGGAAATCTACGACTTCCTGAGGCTTCTCTACGCCAAGGGCTCCAGGGCCATTTCCCCGGAAACCGGCCTTGAGATGGTCCGCTACAACGATTCCCAGATAGTGGACCTCATAATGAGCAAGTTCGCGGGCCGGAAATGCTACCTTCTCTCTCCTCTTGTCAGGGGCCGAAAAGGTCACTACCGTGAGCTTTTTGAGCAGCTCCGGAAGCGCGGCTATATGGAGGTGCGGATAGACGGGGAAATCCAGGACATCGTGCCTGAGATGGCCCTTGACCGCTACAAGCCGCACTTCATAGAACTGGTTGTGGACCGCCTTATCCCGGAAGCCGGGGACGATAGAAGGGTGAGGGACTCGGTGGGGAAGGCAATCGGCCTTGGAAAGGGATCCGTTGCCATCCTTGACGTTGAAAGCGGAGAGATCTCCCACTATTCAAAGCACCTTGTGGACCCCCAGAGCGGCCTTTCCCTCCAGGAGCCTCAGCCGCACAGTTTCTCATTCAACTCGCCTCAGGGCTACTGCCCTCACTGCAAGGGCCTTGGGACTATTGTGGACGTGAACATTGACACAATCATCCCCGACCGCTCCAGGAGTGTGGCCGATGGCGGCATAGTTCCTCTTGGGAAGGTCCGTGAGAACCGCAAGTTCGATATAATCCGGGCCATTGCGCGTAAATACGGTTTCAGCCTGTACGATCCCATCGGCACCCTGCCTGATGAGGTAGTGAGCCTTCTGGTGTATGGCTCCGAGGACCTTTTCCGCGTGGGTGAAGGGAATCTTACGGAGATGGAAACCTGGGGCGGAGTCATTGAGAATATTGAGGACACCGTGGTCTGTCCCGTGTGCGGCGGTACCCGTCTCAACAAGGAGGCAATGTGCTTCCGCGTGGATGGAAAAACCATTTCAGAGGTGTCTGAAATGGAGATTTCGGAACTTGCCGCCTGGCTGGAAAAGATTCCGGAAGGCTTCAACCAGAAGGAACTGAACGTGTCCAGGGATATTCTCAAGGAGCTCAGGGAGCGCGTCAGGTTCATGCTGGATGTGGGCCTTGACTACCTGTCGCTGGACCGCCCCACCGGGTCTCTTTCCGGCGGTGAGAGCCAGCGTATCCGCCTGGCAACCCAGATAGGCTCCAAACTGGTGAATGTGCTGTATATACTGGATGAGCCTTCTATCGGCCTTCATCAGAAGGATAACCGGAAGCTCATTGCGTCCTTGAAGGCGCTGCGCGACGAGGGTAACTCCGTGATGGTTGTGGAGCACGACGCAGAAACTATGATGAGCGCCGACTGGCTTGTGGATGTGGGCCCCGGCGCAGGAGAAAACGGCGGCAGGATATGCCTGAACGGGCCTCTGAAGGAGCTGCTGGCTTCCGGGGAATCTCTTACGCTGGATTACCTTAGGGGGAAGAGGCGCATAGAAGTTCCGGCTGCCAGAAGGCCCGGGAACGGCAAGTTTCTAACGCTTAAGGGCGCCACAGGAAATAACCTCAAGGGCGTGGACGTGAGTTTCCCGCTGGGCTGTCTCATTGGAGTTGCCGGACTTTCCGGATCCGGCAAGAGCTCGCTTGTCAACGAGACCCTGATGCCAATCCTGAAACAGAAGTTCTACCGCTCCAAGGAGCGTCCGCTGCCGTACGCGTCCATAGAGGGCATAGAGAATATTGACAAGCTCATAGAGATAGACCAGAGCCCTATCGGCCGCACGCCACGTTCCAATCCCGCAACGTTTACGGGAGTGTTCAGCGACATCCGCACCCTCTTTGAGGAAACTCCGGATGCAAAGGTTCGCGGTTATAAGGCCGGCAGGTTTTCCTTCAACGTCCCCGGAGGCCGATGCGAGGAGTGCAAGGGCGCCGGCATCAAGGTGATAGAGATGAACTTCCTGCCGTCCGTACACGTCCCCTGTGAGGCCTGCGGCGGAAGGCGTTACAACGAGGACACCCTGGCCGTACGCTACAAGGGTAAGAACATCAATGATGTCCTGGAGATGTCCATCTCCGAAGCCTACGAGTTCTTCAAGCCCGTTCCAAAGATTGCCGCCAAGCTGAAGGCAATGCTGGATGTGGGCCTTGGATACGTTCGCCTTGGCCAGAGCGCCATCACCCTTTCCGGCGGCGAGAGTCAGCGAATGAAGCTGGCCGCGGAACTCTCACGCCCCTCCACGGGAAATACCCTGTATATCCTTGACGAGCCCACCACCGGCCTTCACTTTGAAGATATCAAAGTGCTGCTGGGAGTGCTTCAGAGGCTTGTTGAGGCGGGGAATACCATTATTATAATAGAGCACAATCTGGACGTCCTGAAGAGCGTTGACTACCTCTTTGACATGGGCCCGGAAGGTGGCCGCAAGGGTGGCCGGATTGTTGCCCAGGGTACTCCGGAGCAGCTGGCCTCGAACCCCGCTTCCGTCACCGGCCCCTATCTCAAGGACGTGCTGTAGGTTTTTGCCTTGGACCAGGTCCACAAAGGGACTATGCCGTACCCCATTCCGCGCGGAGGCGGTCCATCAGGTGCATTATGTAGAGGATTTCCGCGTGGGGCATAGCAGACGGCTCCAGGGCTCCGGCAGCAATTGCGTCACGGCAGGCACGGAACTGATACTCGAATCCGGTAATCTGCTCCGGCACGGCCACGGTCTTCTCCACTATATGGCGTTTACGGCACACGCTTACGGTCTTGGGATTGATAAGATCGTCAAAGACAAGGTAACCCGTGGTGCCGGCTATCAAGGCCTCATTTCCTCCCTGGCACCAAGCGGAGCAGTCCAGTGAGGCCAGGGTGCCGTCGGAAAGGACCATTGTAACCTGCTCGGATGCATCTACGCCTGTAGGGGCTTTGACGCAGGTGGTGTTAATCTGAGAAACGGGGGCATCGAAGTACATCCTCACAAAGTTCAGAAGGTACACGCCAAGGTCCAGAAGGGCACCGCCTCCAAGTTCGGGGCTGATGATGCGCTCTTTGTCGGACACATTGTAAGCCAGGGTGGCCTGAACCATGCGGGGCTCTCCAATGATGCCGGACTCCAAAAGTTTACGGCCAATCTCCCGTACCGGCATATACCGCGGCCAGATGGCTTCTCCCACAAAAACGCCTTTGTCGCGTGCCAGGGCAATGATTTCTGCCGTTTCCGTGGCATTGAGCATAAAGGACTTCTCCACAAGGCAGGGCTTCCCGGCAAGGATGGCGTCACGTGTCACTCCAAAGTGGCATGAGTGCGGCACGGCTATATACACAAGGTCCACATCGTGGTCTGCAAGCAGTGCGGCGTATGATCCGTATGCCCTGGGAATGTCAAAGAGCCCGGCAAAGGCCCGGGCCTTCTCCTCAGAACGTGAACCTATGGCAATGCAGGTCATATCTTCCATTGCCTGAAGCGTGCGGGCCGCTTTTTCCGCGATGTGCCCGGCACCGATTATTCCAACTTTGAACATGGTGTAAAGATAGGTATTTTTCCGGACAGTTTGCCGTGTCGACACTCAGATTGCCTGTAGCGGCGTTTTTGCGTCAACACGGCAGCGATTTCACGGAAAAAGGCCGATTTCCTTGCCGTGTTGGCACCGGAATCGGCCTTATACGCGTTTTAGCCGTCAACACGGCAGGGCGTGTATGTCCACTACCTTCCTCCGCCGCCGAAACCGCCGCCTGAGAAGCCGCCGCCACCGCCGAAGGAAGCGTGGCCGCCGGTGCCGTTGATGTTGCCGGCCTTGGCTATTGCATTGCCAAATGAGCGGGTACTCATATTGTTGGTCCAAAGAACCATGTACGTGAAGCGGTCTGAGTCCATGCCGGTGCTGCGGGCCACCTCCTCATAGACAGAAGGATACAGTTTCTTGAACTGCTTTGCAACTTTCTCCGCAATCCCGAAGAGCTGGGCAAACACCAGGTAATCCTTCCATAGGCCAACCTCGTTGGAGGCTCTTTCGCCGCTTAATGTGAAGTCCTTCAGGAAGTTACGGAACTCTATGAGATGACATGCTTGCTGCTGTCCTTCCGTGGTGCAGGTGCCTTCAGAGAGGAAGTAGCCCTTGTCACGGAACCATGTTTTGCCGCGTGCTATGGCGCGGTCCGGCCAGGCTGTCATCTTCTTGTAGTTCTTGGTAGACCACTTCTCAAATTCGTTCTTCTCCAGGATTCTGTTGTCTCCGGCGGCGCTGAGGGCCCACTGGTAGAGGTCTTCCTCTACGTCGTCCATGCTGGCGGTATCGGCCTCAAAGAGAAGATTTACGCGTTTGTCTGACTTGGGATCCGGCATCACCTTAAGCTTTCCGTCCATGATCCAGCGGAGGAAAAACGCTCCTATGATATTCTGAGCCGGGGTATTATTACCAAAGCGGGCGCCTTTTGCAAGAGTATATTCTGCCGCAAAGAGGTTGCCGTCAAGGGGGATGTCCCTGTACCAACCGTCAATCTTGGTGCGTCCGAAGATGGACTTTTTCCACTTGTATCCAAGGGCAGATGCAATGGCAACGTATATGATAAGGAATATTCCGCCGATGAAAAGCAGGGCAAAACCTATGAGGAACCACTTCTCTGCTGGGTCGTCCTCTCCATATGAACTGTCTTCAAGGGCTTTGTCAATGAGATCCTGCGCGGAACCGCCTTTACTAACGGCGGGCTGGAAGATGCCCTTTTCAAACTTCACGGCGGTGATGAGTTTGGAACTGTAGTCCATGGACTCGGATGTCTCCGCCACAACCTTTCCATCCTTCACGTTTATGTCTCCGTAGAAGCCGAAGGCCCATACGCGGGTGTTGTCGTAGGTCCACTGAGGGCAGTCAAATGCCGGGCCGATAGTAACCCTCACATGCTCCGGAGCATCAGGCATGCCGGGATTCACGAACATGAAGTTGAAGGCATCGGCATCATCATAGGCCTGCACCAGGCCGGTGAGGACGAAGGTAACCTCCCAGTTGTGGGCGCCGGGTTCTCCAAGGCCCCAGCAAAGCTCAGCGCCGTTACGCTTGCGCACAATGCCACACTTCCCGGTTTTCCAGCTGCGGGAGCGGTCAACGTCCCATTTGTCTCCAAGGCTTTGCATAGGAACGCCGTTATCCGTTACGCTGAGGGAGCCGATGGTCATGGGGCCAAGGTTCTCCACGGGAATGTACCACTCCGTATTTTCAGAGTCAACCCGCATTGACCAGCGCTGGGTAACCACGGCGCTGCCGTCCTTGTTGACGGCAACATTTATGTCAAGGTCACGGACCTCATGGGCAAAAGCCGCAGCGCAGAGCACTGCGGCGGCAACAAGTGCAAAAAGCCTTTTCATCTAGATTTCCGGGTAATCTTTCTTGGAAACGTCGTCGGCAAGGTAATCACGCTTTGCAAAGCCCAGGATGCCGGCCACCAGGGAGGTGGGGAATACGCGGACCTGCTGGTTGAAGCGGGTTACGGTGTCGTTGAAGGTCATGCGGGACAGGCGGACGTTCTCCTCATAGTCCTTGATGTCCTTCATGGTCTGCTGGTAGTTGGCGCTGGCCTTCAGGTCCGGATATGCCTCTGCAACGGCGATGAGCTTTGCGCCGATTGCCGCAAGGGCTTCCTCGTTGGCATTGATATCGGCCGCGGTGGGATTGGGGGAGGAGACAATCTTACGTTCCTTCACAATCTTCTCAAGGGTATCGGCCTCATAGGAAGCATATTCCCTAGTGAGCTTGATGAGAGCCTTGAGGGCATCGAAACGGCTGATTTGCTGGACGTTGATCTGCTTCAGGGCATTGTTGCATAGTTCGTCGCTTTTGACAAGGCGGTTCTGAACGCCGATAATCCAGATTACAAGGACTGCCAGGACGGCAAGGATAATAGCTAAAGTCATAGTACTGTTGAGTTTTATTATGCGAATATACAAATTTTGCATAAATTTGCGTATAGAATAAACGTTTATTACACATATGAAAACAAACCAGGAATTCAAGAATGCCGCCCTTGACGCACTTCGCGGCAATTGGGGGAAAGCCGTTGTTGCAACGCTTATTTATGTGCTTATCCTTTCATTCATAACCGGTCCTACGGTTTACAGCACCACCCAGGTCCAGAAGCAGCTTACGGACCTTGCCGCCACTTCCCCTACCGGTTATCAGGCAGCGGCCCTCATCACATCCCCTGAATTCATCGCTCTCCAGCAGCGGGCCACCAGCACCAGCGGAATCTCCACCCTTCTGCAGTTCCTGCTGGTCCTGCCCCTCTCCCTTGGCTTCCTGAATGCGTTCAGGAAACTGCTTGTAGCCGGAGACGGCCAGATCCTGTCCAACACATTCCGTATCGGATTCAGCAACTACTGGCACAAGGTATGGGGCATGCTACTTATGACAATCATGGTGTTCCTGTGGTCCCTCCTCCTTGTAATCCCCGGTATCATCAAGTGGTTCTCCTATGCCATGACCCCCTTCATCCTTGAGGAGAATCCGGAGCTCAGCGCATCAGACGCCATCCACCGCAGCCGTATGATGATGCGCGGACATAAGTTCGACCTTTTCTATCTGTACCTGAGCTTTATCGGCTGGTTCATCCTGTGCATCCTCACCGCCGGCATCGGCTTCCTGTGGCTTGGCCCTTACGTGGACACCGCCATCGCCGCCTTCTATGAGGAGGTCAAGGCCGATTACGCCCTCAACGGCGGCCTGGACTAAGGCGCGTACGTTGCCCTTGGACCTGGTCCACGGCATGCAACGGCGCATGTCTTGCCGTGTTGACGGCTAAAACGCGCATAAGGCCGATTCCGGAGCCAACACGGCAATTTGGAAATACCATCAAATTAGCGTATCTTTGTATACTATTCGGGGTGTGGCGCAGTTGGCTAGCGCATCTGGTTTGGGACCAGAGGGTCGTGTGTTCGAGTCACATCACCCCGACAATGTTTCTACTGGGTTATGATATCGGCAGCTCTTCCGTCAAGGCGTCGCTGGTAGACGCCGAGACAGGTAAGTGCGTAGCCTCCGCTTTTTATCCTGAAAAGGAAGCCCCCATTATTTCAAAGCAGCCCGGCTGGGCAGAACAGGACCCGTCCATGTGGCTTGGGAACCTGAAGCTGTCTACGGCCGATGTCCTCCATCAGCTGGAGGAGGCCGGATACAGTGCCGGGGACGTAAAGGCAATCGGCATATCCTATCAGATGCACGGGCTTGTGTGCGTGGACAAGGATATGAATGTACTGAGGCCCTCCATCATCTGGTGTGATTCCCGCGCCGTGCCTTATGGAAACGCCGCGGCAGAGGCTCTGGGGCAGGATTTCTGTCTGGAGCACCTCCTGAATTCCCCCGGCAATTTCACGGCCGCAAAGCTGGCCTGGGTAAAGGAGAACGAGCCTTCCCTGTATGAGCGTATCTGGAAGATCATGCTTCCAGGAGACTACATTGCAATGCGCCTCACGGGAAGCGTATGCACCACTGTGAGCGGGCTTTCTGAAGGTATATTCTGGGACTTCCGTGAGAATTCCCCGTCAAGGGAACTTCTTGATTACTTTGGCTTTGAAGAAACCATTCTTCCTCAGATAAGGCCCACCTTCGGTATACAGGGATATCTTACCGCAGAGGCAGCGAAGGCTCTTGGGCTCAAAGAAGGCATCCCCGTCACTTACCGTGCCGGAGACCAGCCAAACAACGCCCTAAGCCTCAATGTCTTCAATCCCGGGGAGATTGCATCCACGGCAGGTACTTCCGGAGTTGTTTATGGTGTAATAGGGGAGGTTAACTATGACCCTCAGTCACGCGTGAATACCTTTGCGCACGTTAACCATAGCTTTGAGGATCCCCGCCTTGGCGTCCTTCTCTGCATCAACGGTACCGGCATCCTCAACTCCTGGATGCGCCGTAACGTTGCCCCGGAGGGCCTTTCATATGTCCAGATGAATGAACTGGCATCCAAGGCGCCTATCGGCAGTGAAGGCGTATCCATCCTTCCTTTCGGAAACGGCGCAGAGAGGATGCTCTGCAATATGGAAACCGGCTGCAGCGTGCATGGGGTTTCTTTCAACCGCCATGGCAGGGAGCATCTCCTGAGGGCCGCCCAGGAAGGCATTGTATTCTCCTTCCAGTATGGAATTGAGATAATGCAGGAGATGGGCCTCAAGGTGGACAAGATTCACGCGGGTCTTGCCAATATGTTCCAGAGCGCCATCTTCAGGGACACCCTTGCGGGCGTTTCCGGGGCAACCATTGAGCTTTACAATACGGACGGATCCGTTGGAGCCGCAAAGGGCGCAGGAATAGGCGCCGGCATATATAAGGACAGCCGTGAGGCATTCTCCACCCTTGAGAGACTGGAAGTGATAACTCCCAGTAATGAAGACCTCTACAGGGATGCATATCAGCGTTGGAAATCACATTTAACACTATAACAAAATGGCAAAAGAATATTTTCCCGGAATAGGAAAAATCCAGTTTGAAGGCCCGGAGAGCGTGAATCCCCTTGCTTTCCATTATTATGAGCCTGAGCGCATGGTGATGGGTAAACCCATGAAAGAGTGGCTCAAATTTGCAATGGCCTGGTGGCACACCCTGGGCCAGGCATCCGGAGACCCTTTTGGCGGCCAGACCCGCTCTTATGAATGGGACAAGGGTGAATGCCCCTACTGCCGCGCCAAGGCAAAGGCCGATGCCGGCTTTGAGCTTATGCAGAAGCTTGGAATAGAGTATTTCTGCTTCCATGACATTGACCTTGTGGAGGACTGCGACGATATAACGGAGTATGAGGCCCGCATGAAGGACATCACGGACTATCTCCTTGAGAAGATGAAGGAAACCGGCATCAAGAATCTCTGGGGCACGGCCAATGTCTTCGGTCACAAGCGCTATATGAACGGCGCCGCCACCAACCCCCAGTTTGACGTGGTTGCCCGCGCGGCCGTCCAGATCAAGAACGCCCTGGACGCCACAATTAAGTTAGGCGGCTCCAACTACGTGTTCTGGGGTGGCCGTGAGGGCTATTACACCCTCCTTAATACCCAGATGCAGCGTGAAAAGGACCATCTTGCAAAGATGCTCACCGCTGCCCGCGATTATGCCCGTAAGAAAGGCTTCAAGGGTACTTTCCTCATCGAGCCAAAGCCCATGGAACCCACCAAGCACCAGTACGACGTAGATACTGAAACGGTGATCGGCTTCCTCCGTGCCAACGGCCTTGACAAGGACTTCAAGGTGAATATTGAGGTGAACCACGCCACGCTTGCAGGCCACACCTTCGAGCACGAACTGACGGTTGCTGTGGACAACGGCTTCCTTGGCAGCGTTGATGCAAACCGCGGAGACGCCCAGAACGGCTGGGACACCGACCAGTTCCCCATCGACGACCTTGAACTCACCCAGGCCATGATGCAGATCATCCGTAACGGCGGTCTCCATAACGGCGGCTTCAACTTTGACGCAAAACTCCGCCGTTCCTCCACGGACCCTGAGGATATCTTCATCGCCCACGTGAGCGCCATGGATACCATCGCCCACGCCCTCCTGAACGCCGCGGCCGTCCTTGAAAAGAGCCCCATCCCCGCCATGGTGAAGGAGCGTTACGCAAGCTTTGACAGCGGCCTTGGAAAGAAGTTCGAGGAAGGGAAGGCTTCCCTTGAGGAGCTTTATGACTATGCAAAGAAAGCCGGTGAGCCCGTTGCTGCTTCCGGAAAACAGGAACTTTACGAAACCCTCCTCTCACTCTATGCAAAATAGTTACAGGCAAAAGGGGAGTTACGCCTACCTCATTGCCATCGTGCTGGTGGCCGTCATCGGCGGTCTCCTCTTCGGATATGACACCGCAGTCATTTCAGGCGCGGATAAGGGTCTGCAGGCGTTTTTCCGCGGTGCGGCGGATTTCGACTACACGGACGCCCTCCACGGATTCACAACATCGAGCGCCCTCATTGGCTGTATTATCGGCGCAATTATTTCCGGCCGATTAGCCCTTTACCTTGGCAGGAAGAAGACCCTCTTTGTGGCGGGTATCCTTTTCCTCCTGAGCGCCCTGGGCTCCTACAATCCGGAATTCCTCTTCTTTGAGAAGGGAGTTGCCTGTAAGGGCCTTCTGGCGGCATTCAACGGCTACCGCATACTGGGAGGCATAGGCGTGGGACTGGCATCGGCCCTGTGCCCTATGTATATTGCAGAGGTTGCGCCGGCTTCAAAGAGGGGAAGGCTTGTGTCATGGAACCAGTTTGCCATCATTTTTGGCCAGCTGGTTGTGTACTTTGTGAACTTCCTCATCGTGCGTTCCCACGCGTCTGACCCTAATGTTGTTGCCTGGACCAATGCCATTGGCTGGAGGGTTATGTTTGTCTCAGAGGCTGTTCCCGCCGGGCTGTTTGCACTCCTTATCCTGCTGGTTCCGGAAACGCCGCGTTACCTTGCTATCCACGGCCATGAGGAGAAGGCTCTAACCGTGCTTTCCAACATTAACGGTGAAGCCCGCGCCAGGGAGATCCTTGCAAATATCAAGTCCACCGTGAACGCAGAGGCCAAGCGCAAACACGACAAACTCTTTGCTTTTGGTTTCCTGGTTGTGTTCATCGGATGTATGCTGTCCGTGTTCCAGCAGATTATCGGCATAAATGCAGTGCTGTATTTTGCGCCGCGTATCTTTGAGTCCATGGGAATGGGTGACCCTATGTTCCAGACGGTCCTTATGGGTGTAATCAACATCACCTTCACCCTTGTGGCGGTGTTTACCGTTGAGAAACTGGGCCGTAAGCCCCTCCTTATCACGGGTTCCCTGGGTATGGCAGTGGGCGCTTTTGGAGTGGCTCTCAGCAATGTTTACACAATGCCGGCCCTTGTGCCAGTTGTGAGCATCATGCTCTACAGCGCCTGCTTCATGTTCAGCTGGGGCCCCATCTGCTGGGTTTACATTGCGGAACTTTTCCCCAACACCATCCGCAGCCGCGCAACCGCAGCCGCAGTGGCGTTCCAGTGGGTGTTCAACTTCATCGTGTCCAGCACGTTTGTGCCAATGTACACACGCAGCCCCTTCTTTGCCTATGCGCTTTACGGTGTAATCTGTCTCATAGCGGCCGTCTTTGTATGGCGCCTTGTCCCTGAAACAAAGGGCAAGACCCTTGAGGAAATGACTAAATTCTGGAGAGAACACAAATGATTGTAAACGCGGAAAACATAACCAAGTCATTTGGGCAGTTGCAAGTCCTCAAGGGCGTTGATTTCAAGGCCGATGAATCGGAGGTCGTTGCCATAATGGGAGCCTCCGGTGCCGGAAAGTCCACCCTTCTGCAGATACTTGGGACGCTGTCCACCCCGGACGGCGGAAGCCTCACCATAGACGGCACTGATGTGCTCCGGCTTGGTTCAAGGGAGTTGGCGGATTTCCGCAACCGCCGTATCGGCTTTGTGTTCCAGGCCCATCACCTGCTTCCTGAATTCAGCGCCATTGAGAACGTGATGATTCCCGGTCTTATAGGCGGAAAAAGCGGCCGTGAGGCCCGTGAGAGGGCTACCGAACTTCTGGAGACAGTGGGACTTGGGCATCGCCTGGACCACAAACCCTCTGAGCTTTCCGGCGGAGAACTATCCCGCGTGGCCATTGCCAGGGCCCTTCAGATGAAGCCTGCAATAGTGTTTGCCGATGAACCCACCGGCAACCTTGACACACGCACCAAGGAGGAGATACACTCCCTTTTCTTTGACCTCAGGAAACAGTTGGGCCAGACCTTTGTCATAGTTACCCATGATCCCGGTCTGGCCTCACTCTGTGACCGCACCTGCGTGATGCAGGACGGCCTGATTATTTCCGCTTAAGGGCCTTCTTGGCAGCCTCGGCAATATGAGGAGCGTCAAGTCCGTACGCCTGCATAAGTGCAGCGGGAGTACCGGACTGGCCGAATTTATCCTCACCGTTCACAAACTCCACGGGAGTGGGCTTGTTTGCAGCAAGAACGCCGGCAATGGCTTCTCCAAGGCCGCCAGCCATATTGTGCTCTTCCGCTACAACCACTGCGCCGGTCTTTGAGGCCGATGCTATTACGGCTGCTTCGTCCAGAGGCTTGATGGTGGCGATGTCAATGACTTCCGCCTTGATTCCATCCTCCTCAAGGGCGTCTGCGGCAAGGAGGGCCTCCCATACGGTATGGCCGGTTGCGAAGATGGTGACATCCTTTCCTTCGTTCATCACAAGGGCCTTTCCAATCTCAAAGGGCTGGTCTTCAGGGGTGAAGTTGGGGACGCTGGGACGGCCGAAACGAAGATACACGGGACCGTTGTATTTTGCAGCTGCAATTGTGGCCTGGACGGTCTGGTTGAAATCACAGGGATTGAGGACAACCATTCCGGGAAGGGCCCTCATGAGGGCTATGTCCTCCATGGTCTGGTGGGTGGCGCCGTCCTCTCCAAGGGTGATACCTGCGTGGGAGGAAGCTATCTTTACGTTGGTGCAGCCGTAGGCTACTTCCTGGCGGATCTGGTCATATACGCGGCCGGTCACAAACTCTGCAAATGAGCCGATGAAAGGAACTTTTCCGGTGATTGCAAGGCCGGCGGCTACGCCAACCATGTTGGCTTCCGCGATTCCGCACTGGATGAACCTCTCCGGGAATTCTGCCGCAAAGGCGTCCATCTTGAGGGAGCCCTTGAGGTCTGCGGTGAGAGCCACAACGTTTGAATCGGCCTGCCCGGCCTTCAGAAGACCCACGCCAAAACCGCTGCGGGTGTCTTTCTTTCCTGAGTCTTGGTACTTCATATTAAAAATCTCCTAGAGGGGTTTCACCTAACTGTTTGAGGGCGTCTTCAAGTTGCTCCGGCTTGGGGACGCTGCCGTGCCACTTGTGCGTGCCTGCCATGAAGTCTACTCCGTGGCCCATCTCGCTCTTCCACAGGATCATTGTGGGGACACCGCTGCCCTTTCCGGCCTTTGCAAGCTCATAGGCCTTTTCAATGGCGTCAAAGTCATGGGCATCGGCCACAATCACTCTCCAGCCCCAGGATTCCCACTTGGCGGCAAGGTCTCCTTCTCCGGCAACCTCTTCCACGGGGCCGTCAATCTGCTTGCCGTTCCAGTCCGTCATGGCAATGAGGTTGTCCAGCTTGTGGAAAACCGCAAACATACCGGCTTCCCAGATCTGGCCTTCCTCTGATTCACCGTCTCCGCAGAGGCAGAAGACAAGGTTATCATCCTTGTCCAGCTTCTTTCCAAGGGCAAGGCCAGCTGCGGCGCTGAGGCCCTGGCCAAGGGATCCAGATGCCTGAAATACGCCGGGGAGGTTCTTACGCACTGAAGGGTGGCCCTGGAGGCGGGTTCCCATCTGGCGGAAGGAGGCAAGCTCACTTACAGGGAAATAGCCTGCGCGGGAAAGCAGTGAATAGTACACGGGGGTCATGTGACCGGCGCTGAGGATGAACATGTCCTGGCCTTTTCCGTCACGGGTCCACGTGGCGGGATCCTGCTTCATCTGATTGAAGTAAAGGGCGGTGAGGAAGTCTGTGGAAGACATTGAACCGCCCGGATGACCGGACTTTGCAAGGCACACCATACGGAGGATATCCCGGCGGATCTGCGTTGCAATTGTTTTGAGTTCTTGCTTGGTTTTCATATTTGAGGAATGCGGTTATTTCTCTTGTGATTCACAAATATAATCATTTTGTCTGACATTTAGGCCGATAAGCACGTTTTTGCCCCAAAAGCGTGCTCATCGCTGGCAAATCGGTGCCGATAAGCGCATTTTCGGCATTAAAACGTGCTTAAGGTATGCGCAAAAAGTGCTATATTTGTGAAAACTATGACAACTATGACTAAATACCTTACTGTAGCCCTGGCGGCCGTTTTGATGGCGGTAGGATGCACTCAAAAAGAAGAAATCGGCCTTTACACCATCTCCAACGGTAACGGAATGGAGGTTTCAATCACTAATTATGGCGGACGCATAGTGTCCCTGATGGTCCCGGACCGTGAAGGGAACCTCAAGGACGTGGTGCTTGGATTCGAAGACCTTAATGATTACAGGCCGGAGAATAACCAGACGGATTTTGGCGCTTCCATAGGCCGATACGCCAACCGCATAAACAAGGGCCTCATCACAATTGACGGTGTAACCTACCAGCTGCCGCAGAATAACTACGGACACTGCCTCCACGGCGGCCCGGACGGCTGGCAGTACAGGCCTTACAAGGTGGTTGAAGCTACCGGGAACAGCCTTAAACTCCAGATTGTATCCCCGGACGGAGACGCCTCTTTCCCGGGAACAGTCACTGCAACGGTCACCTTTACCCTCACGGAAGATAACGCTCTTGATATTGACTATGAGGCGGTTACGGATAAGGCTACGGTCATCAATATGACTAATCACGCCTATTTCAACCTTTCCGGAGACCCGGCAAACCATAGCATCACGGAGGACATCCTCCAGATAAATGCTTCTTGCTATACCCCCGTTGACAGCACGTTCATGACCACCGGTGAGATTGCCCCTGTTGAGGGAACGCCGTTCGATTTCCGTGAGCCCAAGGTTATCGGCCAGGATATTGATGCCGATTGTGAGCAGATCCGTAACGGCCACGGTTATGACCACAACTGGGTGCTGGACGGCACTCAGCCCGCCGCAACGCTGTATTGCCCTGAGACTGGAATCTGCCTTGAAGTTTCTACGAACGAACCCGGCATCCAGGTGTACTGCGGCAATTTCCTTGACGGCACCGTGATTGGAAAGGGCGGCATTGCGTATCCTTTCCGCAGCGCCATCTGCCTTGAGACCCAGCATTATCCTGATTCTCCCAACAAGCCGGATTGGCCTTCCGTTATCCTGCGGCCCGGCGAAACCTATCACAGCCACTGCACGTTCAGTTTTTCTGTTAAATGAAAGCGTCGGCAGCAATAAAATCTATGCGGCTAAGGACCCTTCCGCTCTCCATGGCTGGGGTGCTCCTGGGAATACTTCTGGCGGTAGCGGACTGGAAGGTGGACCTTCTTGTTGCCGTCCTCATTGTGCTCACAACGGTGTGCCTTCAGATTCTGTCCAATCTCTCAAATGAACTGGGAGACGTGCTTCGGGGCACGGATACCGCAGACCGCCAGGGACCGGAATACGGCCTTAACGGCGGCGGAATGACCATTGGGGAGATGAAGGTGCTGATAGGGGTGTTCGTGGGCCTTTGCATTGTCTTTGGAACGGCTATGACATGGCGTGCTTTTGGTACGCTTCTGGACCTCACGCCAATCATGGTCCTGGTACTTGGCGCCGCGGCAATTGCAGGGGCAATGAAGTACACCCTGGGGCACAATCCTTATGGCTACAGGGCAAAGGGAGATATCTATGTTTTCCTGTTTTTTGGCCTTGTAGCGGTGCTGGGGGCATATTTTGTGTGCACCAAGGGGCTTGGCCTCCACTGGAAACTGCTCCTTCCCGCCGCCGGCATAGGATGTTTCAGCGTCGGCGTTCTCAATGTCAATAACATCCGTGACATGGAGACGGACCGCGCCACCCGCACAACCGTTGCCATAAAACTTGGGGAGCACAAGGCAAAGATCTACCAGAGCGTGCTAATCGGCCTTGGATGGGCTTGCATGACTGCATACTGCCTCCTCTGCTGGCCGTCCTGGTGGCATTGGATGTGGGTCCTTACCCTTCCGCTTTACATCCTTCACATTATTGGCGTCTGGAAGCGCTCCGGCAAGGCCCTGGACCCTATGCTACCCCTCCTTGTGATGTCCACGTTCCTACTCAGCATCCTTATGGGAACGGGCTTTTGCGTGTATCTCTTTTAACTGTTGCAGGTCACGCGGCAAAGTGTCGCGGGTCAAGCTCTATACCGTCGCAGGTCTGTGTTTTTGGCTGGACCTGCGACGTTTTTTTGCCCCAGCGACCGATTACCGTCGCGGGTCATCCTTTTTTTGCAGACCTGCGACACTTTGCTTCCGGACCAGCAACGGTTTGTCACCAAACCTGCGACACGTAGATAGGATAATTAAAGCAAAATCACTATCTTTGGCAGTTCAAAATTAAGTATGAAAAGACTTATAGCCATAATAGCCGCAATGCTGCCATTCATTGGGGCGGCGGCGCAGGATTTGGACGCTGAATACGCCGTAGATCTTCTGAAACCCGGCGTGAAAGCTCCGGACTTCACCCTCAATGACATTAATGGTAACCCCGTGAAACTTAGTAATTTCCGGGGAAGGCAGGTGGTGCTGGTGTTCTGGGCATCCTGGTGCCCGGACTGCAGGGCGGAGGTCCCTCAGCTGAAAGCGTTGCAGGCCCAGGCCAATCCTGAGAAGGTGGCCTTTGTGTCCGTTTCCTTCGACCGTACCCTGGAGGCGCTCCAGACTTACGTGAGTGAGAATTACCTCCCTGGCGTTCAGCTCTTTGACCCCGCCGGGAAGAAGGAATCCAAGGTGGCCGATGCTTTTGGCGTGAAGTGGATCCCTTCCCTTTACCTTCTGGACAAGGACGGCAAGGTGCTTCTTGGAACGGTGATGATAGATAAGATTGAAAAGGCCCTTGGCGTAGGTGCCGTAACACTCAGAAAACCCGGGCAGGAACTTTGCCGGGACGAAAGCTGCGCACAATGAAAAATATCCGCAACTTCTGCATAATTGCACATATAGACCACGGTAAGTCCACCCTGGCCGACCGCCTTCTGGAACTTACCCAGACCCTGAGCGCCCGTGAGATGGAGAATCAGGTCCTGGACGACATGGACCTGGAGCGTGAGAAGGGTATCACCATCAAGAGCCACGCAATCCAGATGGATTACGTGCGTGGCGGAGAAACCTACCGTCTCAACCTCATCGACACTCCCGGTCACGTGGACTTCTCCTACGAGGTATCCCGTTCCATTGCGTCCTGCGAGGGCGCGTTACTTGTGGTGGATGCCTCCCAGGGCATCCAGGCCCAGACCATCTCCAACCTGTATCAGGCCATAGACCATTCCCTGGAGATTATTCCCGTGCTCAACAAGATTGACATGGACAGCGCCCAGCCGGAGGTTGTGGAAGATCAGATCTGTGACCTACTTGGGTGTGATCCGGAGGATGTACTTAGGGTATCGGCCCGTACAGGAGAAGGCGTCCAGGCCGTACTGGATGCCATTGTGGATAAGATTCCCGCGCCAAAAGGAGACCCTGAGGCCCCTCTCCAGGCCCTCATCTTTGACTCTGTATTCAATCAGTTCCGTGGCATCATAGCTTATTTCAAGGTGGTGAACGGCTCCGTCAAAACCGGAGACAAGGTGAAATTCTTCTCTACCGGCAACGAGTATGAGGCCGAGGAAGTGGGTAACCTCAAGCTCAAACTAAACCCCACGGGGGAAGTCAAAGCCGGAGATGTTGGTTACATCATCACCGGCATCAAGGCCGCAGTTGAGGTGAAGGTGGGAGACACCATCACCCACGTGGAGGAGCCCTGCAAGGAGGCTATAGCCGGTTTTGAGGAGGTAAAGCCCATGGTCTTTGCAGGCCTCTACCCCGTAGACGCCTCAAAGTTTGAAGAGCTCCGCGCCACGCTGGAAAAGTTCCAGCTCAACGACGCCTCCTTTACCTATGAGCCTGAGAGCTCCCTTGCCCTTGGCTTTGGTTTCCGCTGCGGCTTCCTGGGTCTCCTGCACCTTGAGATTGTGCAGGAACGCCTGTTCAGGGAGTTCAACATGGACGTTATCACCACCGTCCCCAACGTCTCCTACAAGGTGTACACCACCAAGGGAGAGGTTGTGGATGTGCACAACCCTTCCGGCCTTCCGGCGCCGTCTGTCATAGACCACATTGAGGAGCCCTATATCCGCGCCCAGATTATCACAAAGGCCGATTTCTACGGTCCCATCATGAAGCTGTGCATGGATAAACGCGGCACTTTGATCGGCCAGCATTATATCACCACGGACCGTGTGGAGCTGAACTATGACCTTCCGCTTTCAGAGGTGGTTTTTGACTTCTACGATAAGCTCAAGTCCATCTCCAAGGGGTACGCCTCCTTTGACTACCATGTCACGGATTTCCGTCCGGCAAGGCTGGTGAAGCTGGACATCCTCCTTAACGGAGATCCTGCCGATGCCCTCTCCACCCTTATCCACGAGGACCATGCCTACGACTTCGGGCGTAAGATATGCCTCAAACTCAAGGACCTCATTCCCCGTCAGCAGTTTGACATAGCCGTCCAGGCCGCAATAGGGGCCAAGATCATTGCCCGTGAGACCGTACGCCAGGTGCGCAAGGACGTTACTGCAAAGTGCTACGGAGGTGACGTTACGCGTAAGCGCAAACTCCTTGAAAAACAGAAGGAGGGCAAGAAGCGCATGCGCCAGATAGGAACCGTCCAGGTGCCCCAGAGTGCATTCATGGCCGTTCTCAAGCTGGATTAACCGTCCTTGTAACGGCAAGGATTTCTTCTCCGTACTTTTCCATTTTTCCCTGGCTGAACCCCGGTACAGCCAGCAGTTCTTCCGTGGTCTGGGGGGCTGCATCGGCAATCTTCAGGAGCACTCCCTGATGCAGGACCACAAAGGGGGAGTAGCCAAGGGAATCGGCCTTCATTCTTCTCCAGCGGGACAGCGCTGCCTCCAGTTCAGGGTGCAGATGGGCGCAGTCATACCTGGCTTCACGCCGTGCCGCTTCCAGAAGCTGAATTACGTACAGGCACTCCGGGCGCGCTTCCCTTAGGGCGTTCACAAGGCTTTGGAAAAGGAAACTGTTCCGGTCAATTACGGCTCTTTTTCCGGATGCCGCTTCCGGGGATTCAAAATCCGTCATCACCTGGACACTCCCGTCCTCCGTGATAATTGCGTAAAATAGTTCTTCCATAACTTCTAAAAGTTTTACGCAAAGATAATACAGCGCAAAAACCCCGGTGGAGGTTAAGTGGTTGATACACAGCGCGATACAGAAACTTCTACCAGAAAAAATTCTGGTAGAAGTTTCTGTAAATGATTGATTTACAACTGTTTGGGTTCCACCGCCAGGGGAGAACTGCAAAGGGGAGAACCGCCAAGGGATGCGCTATTGCTCCAGCCACTTCATGAAGCCGTCCACACGGGCGCGGGAAACGGTGAAATCCGTGAGGGCAGCTATGCCTGACTGGATGCTGATGCGCAGCCGGCCTCCCATAAGCTTTGATACGCTGTCAATGGTTTTTTCGGCCATGATGCAGCTGCGGGAGATGCGGAAGAAGGATTCAGGGTCCAGGGTTTCCACGAGGGCGTCCAGGCTGTCGTCCAGCACATAGGATGTGCCGCTGGCGGTTACCATATAGGTGTTTTTGTCCTCTGAATAGAAGTAGGCTATGTCCGAAACGCGAACCGGAACTATTCGGTCGTTGAGGCGGATGAGGAATTTCTCCTTCCTGGCCTGGTCCATGAGATTGCGGACAGTATCGGCCGATGGCGCCTTTGCCTCTCCGGAAACTATGCGGGCCATTGCACGCTGGAGGTCTTTTATCTCAATGGGTTTGAGGAGATAGTCTACGGCATTAACTTCAAAGGCCTGGATGGCGTACTGGTCATATGCTGTTGTGACAATGACGGGGGAATTGACCTCTACCTTATTGAAAATATCAAAACTGATTCCGTCGGTCAGTTCTACATCCATAAAGATTACATCCGGATCGGGATTTGCAATGAGCCAGTTGACGGCGTCCTGGACCGAGCCCACAGCCCCCACAACCTGCGCAGCCGGAAAGTGCTGAGACAGAAGGTTTTTCATATGTTCGCGGGCACGGGCCTCGTCTTCAATTATAAGCGCTCTCATAGGCGTTGTTTTGTTGATGCAAAGTTACTAATTAATTGGGATTGGGCAAAATTGGCAGGGTTACCTTGAAATGGGTGTCTGTCTTTTCCACCTTTATCTCTGCGCCGGCAATATCCCGGTACTGGTTCCTGATATACTGAAGGCCGATACCGGTAGAAGGCTTTGTGTAAGCCTTGGGCTTCAGGCTATTCTCCATGGAGATGCTCTTCCCGTCAGTGGACACCTCTATGATGAGGGGATCGGACGCGGAGAAAGCATTATGTTTGATGGCATTTTCCAGCAGCAGCTGCAGCGTGCAGGGGACTATGTACCCTTGCGGGGGATTGTCAGGAATGCCGTGGTTGATGAATGTGAGGCCTTCCGGGAAGCGGATTTGCATGAGTTCCCTGTAATTGCGGGTGAATTCCACCTCTTCAGCAACGGAGACAAGTCTTTCTCCCTCCTGCTTTACCAGATAGCGGTAGATGGTGGCCATCTTGTGGATATAAGCGCTTGCCTCTTCACGACTTCCGTCCTGGACAATTGAGTCAAGCACGTTGAGGCTGTTGAACAGGAAGTGCGGATTCACCTGGTGCTTGAGGGTCATATACCGGAATTCCGCCTGGTGGCGGCGGGTTCTCTGGCGGGTGGCCTCCCTCTGCATTCGGATGGCCACGGTTACCATATAAGTAAAAGCGAATACCGTTGCAACCACAAGCAGACTGACAACCGTGGAATCCTTGAAAATATTACCGGTATAAGTATCGGCCAGATAGAAGCGAAGGCCGATAATAAGGGCAACCACGCTTATGAGCAGGATTTTGTGCTTCTCCCAGGACTGCGCCCTTTCATATTCGGCGGATCCCTCTTTCTGGAAGATGTTTGCAAAGCCAAACAACCCCCAGCCCAGAAGTTCAGTCACGATGAAGGTGGACAGCGAGTGCTGCCAGATAGGAGGGAACTGGTCAAAGACAAACAGCGCCGCCAGGTTGCCAAGCAGAAAGCCCAGAATGTTCACCAGCACTATGGAGGCCACCGTTATTTCCACCGTGAGTTTTTCCCGATAGCAGATAAGTATGGTCATGGTCATGGTGAGGACCGTAAGCAGCAGGCTGTCCTTCACTCCAAGAAGGGTGCAGGTTATTGTGGCCAGTGCATGAAGCAGGGCGAAGCCATGGATAATCCAGGTTGTGGAGACCTTTTTCATGCCGCTAAGGTAGTGAAAAATCCGTTCGTCGCAAAATAATATCCACTCGGGAAACGAGTATGTCTGAAAATGTTTTATAATAAATTATAAATACTACATTTGCAGATGCAAAATGAAGGCTAAAACTAGTAGCAGAGATGTCTCAGAAACGTAGTTTGACTTTCCGCCAGTTGATGGATCTCAGTTTTGGATTTTTCGGGGTGCAGATAGCATATGCACTCCAGAGCGCCAATATCAGCCGTATCTTCGCCACTCTTGGCGCAGACCCTCATCAGCTCAGTTTCTTCTGGATACTTCCCCCACTTATGGGAATGTTGGTCCAGCCCCTTGTGGGTAAATACAGTGACCGCACATGGAACCGTATGGGCCGTCGTAAACCTTACCTTATCGTGGGTGCCCTCATAGCAGTGGCAGTAATGCTGCTCCTGCCCAATGCCGGTTCGTTCAACTTCCCTGCACGCCTGTTCCTCGGCCTCAATATGGCTATGTGGTTCGGCCTTTTCTCCCTCATTTTCCTTGACACCAGCATCAACATCGCCATGCAGCCCTTCAAGATGATGGTGGGAGATATGGTGAACGAAGAGCAGAAGACTAAAGCCTACTCCATCCAAAGCTTCCTCTGCAACGCCGGATCACTTGTGGGATACCTTTTCCCCATATTCTTTACATGGATCGGCCTTGCAAATACGGCCCCTGAAGGCGTCATCCCTCCGTCTGTCGTGTGGAGCTTCTATATTGGTGCCGCCATTCTCATACTCTGCGTGGTGTATACGTTTGCCCGCGTTAAGGAAATGCCTCCAAAGGAATACGCTGAATTTCATGGAATAGACCTTGAGAAGAAGGCCGATACCCCTTCAGAGGGGCTCTTCGCTCTCCTTATCAAGGCTCCCAAGACTTTCTGGACAGTGGGTCTGGTGCAGTTTTTCTGCTGGGCGGCTTTCCTATATATGTGGACTTACAGTAACGGTGCAATCGCCGCAAACTGCTTCGGCGTGGATATGACAGATCCATCGGCCGCTTCATCAACCGGATTCCAGGCCGCCGGTAACTGGGTGGGCGTTGTGTTCGCCGTCCAGGCCGTGGGCTCACTTGTTTGGGCCGCTATCCTTCCCCGTTTCAAGAGCATCAAGCTCTCATACGTTGTGAGTCTTCTGCTTGGCGCCATAGGATTTGCTTCAATCATGTTCGTCCACAACCAGTGGGTGCTCTTTGGAAGTTACTTCCTCATCGGCTTTGCCTGGGCCGCGATGCTTGCCCTGCCCTTCACCCTCCTTACAAATGCCCTGGAGGGAAGCCCCTACATGGGCAGCTACCTTGGGCTTTTCAACTGCACCATCTGCCTGCCCCAGATAGTGGCGGCAGCAACCGGTGGAGCAGTGATTTCCCTGGTAGGATCCCAGCCCGCTATGCTCCTCACCGCCGGTGTGTTCCTGGTACTGGGAGCGCTGTCAGTGCAATTTATAAAAACCAAATAATTAACCAATATCACACTAATGAAAAGGATTTTAACCGCCCTCGCAGTGCTCACTGCAGCCTGCGCAACTGTATTTGCCCAGGGCAAGTACCAGGTTAAAGGTGTGGTGGAAGACGCCATGGGTCCGGTAATCGGAGCCACGGTCCTGGAAGTAGGCACCACCAACGGTGTCTCAACAGGACTTGACGGAGACTTTGTCCTCACCGTATCAAGTGCAGATGCCATGGTTGAATTCAGTTGCATCGGCTATGCAACCCAGACATTCAAGGCATCAGAAGTCCCTGCCCTCATCAATCTGGCAGAGGACGCCGTCTTCCTGGACGACGTAGTTGTAATCGGTTACGGCTCCCAGAAAAAGAAGGAAGTTACCGGCGCCGTTGCCTCTATGAAGGCAGAAGATTTCAACGCCGGCGTTAAGACCAATCCCATGGGACTTCTCCAGGGTAAGGTTGCCGGTCTTAATATCATCAAAACCACGTCAGATCCCACCTCTACCGGATACAACATCCAAATCCGTGGTTTCTCAACCCTGGATAAGGGTACTGGTACCAGCCCTCTGTTTATAGTTGATGGCGTTCCCGTGTCCAACATTGATAATATCTCAACGGATGAAATTGCCTCCATGGACGTTCTGAAGGATGGCTCAGCTGCTGCAATCTACGGTACCCGCGGTACTAACGGCGTAATTATCATCACTACCAAGAGGGGAGATGCCTTCTCTGACACCCCTTCCCTCCACGTGGAGTATTCCGGTTATGCCTCCCTTTCAGTTCGTAACCGCAGCACCGGCATGGCAACCGCAGAGCAGTTCCGCAACCTTAAGGAACTTTCCGGCGGCCTTGCAAACGGTAACGTTTATGCCGGTCCCAACGGTGAGGAGTACAATACAGATTGGCTGGCCCAGGTGTGTCGTCCCGCCGCAATTGCCCACAATCACAATGTGGCAATCGTAGGGTCTTCAGGCAAGTTCAACTACCGTGCATCCCTCAGTTACAAGAATGCCGAAGGTATTGCAAGGACTACCAACCGTAATGAGATCATGGCAAAGATTGCCGCCGGTCAGAAGGCCCTTGACGGCTGGCTTGACCTCCAGTATGACCTCTCCTACATGCATTATCGCAACGACTACTTCTGTGGAGATTTCAAAAACGCGGCTCTGCTCAACCCTACATATCCGGTATATGATGAAACATCTCCCAACGGTTATTTCTGGCGTTCCGACGAAACCGGATTCACCAATCCCGTCGAGAATATGAATCAGAAGGAATCCTATGGTAGTGGCAATTATTTCCGCGGCAGCGTGAAGGCTACGGTCAATATCAAGCCTGTCCAGGGCCTCAAGGTGAGCGGTTTCGCTGCTTTGGAAGAGGGAGACAACGCCTCCTTCTGGTACAACAGCATAATCAACACTGATGCAACAGGCTCAGAGAAGGCTGGCCGTTCCAATAACAACAGTTTCAACAAACTGTTTGAGATTACCGCAGACTGGAACCGCTCTTTCAACGGTCACAGCATTGCGGCAGTTGCAGGCGTTTCCTATCAGAACTTCTTCTACGACGAGTCATCCTTGGAAAATAAGGGTTTTGCCGCCGCAGACGTGATGAAGTATTACAAGATGGGTGACGGTGATGCTACCAAGCAGTTCATGAACATGGGCTCCAACCGCAATTCCCACACTCTGATCGCACAGTTCGCGCGTGTTAATTATAATTATAAGGAGAAATACCTTGCATCGGCCTCCCTGCGTCGTGAGGGGTCCTCACGTTTTGGTGTAAACCACAAATGGGGCCTTTTCCCTGCTGTAAGCCTTGGCTGGCGCGTCAGCGGTGAAGACTTTATGAAGAAAGCCGCATGGGTGGACGACCTAAAGGTACGTGCCGGTTTCGGTGTCACTGGTAATGACCTTGGCAGTGACCTCCGCTCCGTAGAACTCCTTTCCAACGGCGGTACATTCTGGTATAATGGCGCTTACGTATATACATATACCGTAAGCCAGAACGTTAACCCTGATATCCGCTGGGAAAAGAAATACGAGTACAACCTTGGTATTGACTACTCACTGTTCAAGGACAGGCTCTACGGTAGCCTGGATGTGTACTACCGTCACACCAAGGACCTCCTTTGGGACTATGAGGTTCCTACTCCCCCTTATCAGTATACCACACTACTTGCAAATGCTGGTAAAATGGACAGCTACGGTGTAGAACTGAATATCAGCTACATCCCCGTCCAGACCAAGGACCTCACATGGGTAACCACCCCCACCCTCTCCTTCAACCGCAATAAGATTACTTCCCTCAGTGACCCTTCAATGGGCTTCAACTACACGGAGACCACTTCTGGCGGCGTAGGTGAAAACGGTATCATGAACACGGATACCCAGATCCTTGTGGAAGGACAGGCTGTAGGTACTTTCTACGGTTACAAGTTCTTTGGAATCAATCCTAATACCGGCATCTGGACATACTTGAAGCCGGACCAGGGAGACGGAGTTGTCCGTTACTGCGACGAAGCTACCGCTGTTGAAAACGACCGTCAGGCCCTTGGCAGCGCACAGCCTATGTTCACATTTGGATGGAACAACACCGTGCGTTGGAAGAACTGGGATTTCACAATGTTCCTCCGTGGTGTTGTCGGCAATAAGATCCTCAACGTAACCCGCTGGGCATACGGCCCCATGAGCGCCAACAACAAGAACGTCTTTATGAAGGATGTTAATGGTGCAAATACCACCCTCACCCAGAAGGCCCAGTTCTCTGACTACTATCTGGAGAGCGGTACTTACCTCAAATTGGACAACCTAACAATTGGTTACAATATCCCTATCAAGGAGAATAAGTACATGCAGTCCCTGCGCATTTATGCAACAGGTCAGAACCTTCTCACCATCACTTCTTACAGCGGCCAGGATCCGGAAGTCAACACCACTTCCGTATGGAACGGCGGTATAGACTACTGCTCATTCTATCCTCCCGTGGCAACTTTCCTCGTTGGTCTTAACCTCACACTCAAGTAATTCCGGAAAGTCATGAAAAAGATAATCATATTAATCGCAAGCGTTGCCGCCGCACTTTCTGTATTCTCCTCCTGCAACAAGATGTTGGAAGAAGTTAACTATGGCAACCCTACCACCAAGGACCTGATGACCAAGGAGGAAAACGTGGCCCTTCTTGTAGGTCAGTGTTATGCCGATGTAAAGTGGCTGCATGACCACTGGGGTTATTGGGGAGTAGTTACCCTTACTGCCGATGAAGGTCTGTGCCCTACCCGTATGCCGGATAAGGACTGGGCCGATGGTGGATACTGGCGTAACCTCAATACTCATAATTGGAACGAGATGGGCGGTGCCTTCCGCAATATCTGGAACACCACCATTTCCGGTGCAGTACTTTGCAACAAGCTCCTCAAGACACTGGAGAATAACAAGTCATCCATGTCAGATGAGACTTATGCACAGTATGTGGGTGAGCTTGAGACTATGCGCTCCTACTACTATTATATGCTGTTCGACTGTTTCGGCCGTATTCCTTATCTTGAGGAATTCGTAGACCGTGCCAGCGACCCCCTTATGGAGCCTCAGGATGTGTGGTCACACCTTGTGGACTGCCTTGAGAAGAATGCTCCCAATCTCCCCGTGGTTAAGGATGAGACATCCCGTGCAATCAACTACGGACGCGCAACTCAGGGCTTTGCTTACGCCCTTCTTGCCCGCCTCTACCTGAATGCCACTTCTTTTGGCTGCACCCCGGCAAACATCAAGCTTACAAACACCTTCACCACCGCAATCTCATCAGAGCAGGATTTCTATACAAACTGTGTCCGCTGCTGCGATGCTATCATCGATGCCGGTTCATACAGCATAGAACCAGATTACTTCAACAACTTTAAGATTGACAACGCAACGTCCAAGGAAAACATCTTTGTGATCGTTGAGAACGGTGTGGCAAACATTGACGAGCGCGCCGGAGCAGACGGCATGATGCTGAACAAGCTCCGCATATCCCTCCTTACCCTCAACTACAACCACCAGAAGACTTATGGCCTTCTGGAGACTCCCTGGAATGGCTTCTGCGCCCGTCCTGGCTTTATAGACAGGTATGCGGCAACTGATGTCCGCGGCCCGGGAAATGAGGGTCTGGGAACTAACAATACCAAGCAGTGGGGCTGGTTCCTCGGTCCTATATATGATGCTTCAGGTAAACTGTGCAAGGACAAGGATGAGGATAAATCAGATGCCATCATAGTGAAGGAAGTGTCCTCCCTTACAGAGGCCTCAGACCTTGAAGGTGCCCGTTGCATCAAGTACGAGATTGACAAGACCGGTAAGTACAAATATTCAGAGAATGACTTTGTTCTCTTCCGTTATGCCGATGTCCTTTGGATGAAGGAGGAGGCAATCCTTAGGGGCGGGGCCGGCACTTCAGGTTTCAATACTCCGGACTTCGTCACCCTCAGGAAGCGCGCATTTGCCTATGATTCAGATCCCGCAGCCGCATATACTTCAGCATATCCTCAGGCTCTTACCCTTGATGGTATCCTGGATGAGCGCGGCCGTGAATTCGCATGGGAGAACATGCGCCGTCGTGACCTTATCCGCTTTGGGAAGTTCAGCGACCAGAATTATGTAGACTTTGTTACCGCAACCGATACCTGGCGTAACTGGTTCCCTATTCCTTATAAGATCCTTGAAAAATCTGTGAGGGATGAAAACGGAAACGCTGTCTGGACCCAGAATCCCGGATATCCTCAAATGTAAAACCTTAAACCGTAATACTATTAATCCATTTATTTATTAATCAAACAATTAATCATGAAAAAACTGTTAGCATTTTTCATCGCTGCTGTGGCAGTTGTTGCAGTTTCCTGCAATAAGCCTAGCAATGGCGGCGGCAACGACATTGACTGGTCAAAGGTGACCGTTGATGGTTTCTATGTGGCTGGTGAAGCAACCGGTTCTCAGGAAATCAAGCCTGAGTGCGTTATGACCGCAGGTGTCAACGAGGCCGCAGAAGGTAAACCCAAGCGTGACGGTATGTTTGAAAAGTACATCGTCCTTGAAGGTGGAAAGGAATTCTATCTTGCATATAGCGACGGTGGAAAGCTTACCTACTACAGCGCAGAGCTTAAGGAGTTTGTCACACCTGAGGAAGAAGCCTACACTGAGAATCCTGAGAAGGTTCTTAAGGGTAAGCTTGTGATTGGAGACTCTCCTATTGCAATGACGGTTGCAAAGACCGGCCTCTATCACATTGTACTTGATATCAACAAGGCCGGCGACCTCAAGGAAGCCCAGATTCTTCTTCTTGACGCCAGCGATTTTGGTGTTCGTGGTGAAATGAATGGTTGGGGCTTTACCAAAGGCGAAGTTTCTTCTTTCTCAAATGCAGGAACCACCTTTACACTGAAAGATCAGGTCTTTAACAATAATAACGCCAAGTTTAAGTTCGCTACCGGTAACTATTGGAAAGTTACCCTTGACGATGCTGGTAAGGTTAAGGCCGAAACTTCTCTTGGTGAGACTGGCAGCGGTCTTGGTCTTGCAGCAGATAATGATATCATAATTGCTGAGGCTGGTAAATATGACATTACTCTTACCTTCAAGCTCGCCCAGGGTGACTTCAACAAGAGTTTCGACTATGATATCAAGCAGACTGAAAAAATTGAAATTACTGCTCCTGAAACCATGTATATGAATGGTGGCCAGTGGGGTGGAGACACCTGGGATTGGAATTCTGACGGTATCGTAGAGCTTCAGGGTATTCCTTCTGCTCCTGGTCTGTTCTGGTGCACCCGCTGGTTCGATCACAACAAGGGCTTCAAGTTCTGCGCCAAGAAAGAGTGGAGCGGTGACTTCACCGGTGCTGGTACTGTTGGCTACACCGTCTCTGAAGGTAACTGCTTCGTTGCCGCTGACGGTTTCTACACAGTTTTTGTAGATGGCAACGAAAAAACTGTTGAGATTGCTCCTGCAGAGGTCTTCGGTTTGGGTGATGCCGTCTTCTCACCTGGTGGATGGGATTTCGATTCCGCCAAGAAGTTTACTGTCAATGGTCAGAAGATGGAAATCACTACTGATAATGCAGGCGAACTCCGCCTTGCTTCCAAGGTTCACCCTTCCGCACCTATTGAGGGTGTTACCACTTCTAAAGGTTGGATTGACTGGTGGAAGTCTGAGTTCATCTTCTTCGAAGACGGTAAGATTGCTTATCGTGGCGCTGGCGGAGACCAGGCTCGTCGTCAGATTGAGGCCGGCAAGAAGATTATTCTTGACTTCAACGCTGGTACAGCTACCGTTGAGTAGTACTCAAACTATGTAAAAATTCAGCGCCCCGCTTTTGCAGGGCGCTGTTTTTTTGTGTGTGAATAAGGTTGAGATTAGAGTTCCCAAGCCAGTGCCGATGCACCAAGGATGGCGGCATCGGATTCCTTAAGCTGAGAGAATACAATCTGTACCTTTCCTTTCCACAGGGAGAGTACGTTTTCATCCATTGCTTTCTGGATGGGCTCACGCAGGAATTCCTTTGCGCGGGCAAGGCCGCCGAAGAGTACAATTGCTTCAGGAGCGGAGAATGCAATGAAATCGGCGAACTTCTCACCAAGTATGCGGCCGGTGAAGTCAAATACCTTAAGGGCAAGCTTATCACCGTCCTTGGCGGCCTCATAGACGTCCTTGGACGTGATCTTGTCCAGGGAACGGAGCTCTGAGGGTTCGTCTGACATCTCTAGCCATTCACGTGCGGTACGGGCTACGCCGATTGCGCTGCAGTAAGCCTCCAGGCAGCCGGTTTTGCCGCAGTTGCACTGACGCCCGTTGTGACGCACGGCGGTGGTGTGGCCAAGCTCACCGGCAAAGCCGTCGTGGCCGTAAACCACATTACCGTCGATCACGATACCGGAACCAACGCCGGTTCCGAGGGTAATCATGATGAAATTCTTCATACCACGGGCTGCGCCGTAAGTCATTTCACCCACGGCAGCGGCGTTTGCATCATTGGTAAGGGATACAGGAATGCCGTTCATCTGCTCTGAGAGCAGTTTTGCGAACTCCACTCTGTCGTGGGCCCAGGCCAGATTGGGGGCGCATTCAATGGTGCCGGTGTAGTAGTTGCCGTTGGGGGCGCCTACGCCGATACCGCGGATGCGGCCTTCTGCACCGGCTTCAGCGATGATATGGTTGAGGGCTTCTGCAAGTTCTGCGATGAAGGGCTCTACAGTGGTGTGGTTATCTGAACGTATAACGGTCTGTGCCAGAACGGTACCACGGGCATCTACAATGCCGCATTTGGAGGTCTGTCCTCCGATGTCAATGCCGATTACTAAGTCTTTTGCCATAATTATGCTTTCTTAATCTTTGAGCCGATGGCTGCAAAATAGAGGATGAATGCAACGCAGATTGCGAGTACCCAGTAGCTGGCCATATAATTTACCTTGTCTGCGATGAAGTTCTGGAGAAGCGGAACGATACCGCCGCCCACTACCATTGCCATGAAGATACCCGAAGCACGCTCAGTTGCCGAGCCAAGGCCTTCTACTGATAGGTCGAAGATTGTACCCCACATGACAGAGGTGCAAAGGCCGCACAGAACAAGCAGTAGTGCTGCGATGGGGACCTGTACCATGCCGAAGCCGCTGCCGGTGAATACGGGCATCTTTACCCATGAGGCATTGCCAAGGAAGATGGCAAGGACCAGGAGGAGGAGGGCTACTGCCGATACGCAGGTGAGCTGGGTGCGGGAACTAACCTTACCGGAAATTGCGGAAGAGATAAGACGTCCCACGAGCATAAGGAACCAGTAGGTGCCAGCCACGAAGCCGGCGATGGCTACTGCAGAAGCGGGATCCATACCTGCACCCTTCACAGGATCTGAGAGGTAGAAGTTAAGGGTTCCGGGAATACCTACCTCAACGCCCACATAAACGAAGATGGCGATGGCACCAAGGACAAAATGCTTGAACTTGAGGGGATTCTCCACCTGGCCTTCAACAGCCTTGACCTCAGGGTTCTGGATGGGGACGAAGAGAAGTATTACGAATGCCACTGCGAATACGCCCATTGCCAGGAACAGGAGGGTGTTCACGTCAGAGATAAGGGTGTCGTGAGTGAGGGTGCCGATCATTGAGCCCACCAGCATAGGGGTGAGGGTGCCCATCAGTGAGTTGAAGCTGCCGCCGATCTGGATGTACTGGTTGGAACGCTTTCCGCCCAGGATCTTCAGCATGGGGTTCACCACGGTGTTGAGCATACATACGGAGAAGCCGCAGATGAATGCGCCAAACAGGTATACGAAGAAGTTGGTGGGGATGCTGCCGATAGTGCTGCCTACACCTACAATACCTGAAAGGAACTGGACAAAAACGCCCAGAAGGCCAACCAGCAGGGCTGCGAGGATGGTGAACTTGTAACCCTTCTTCTTGAGGAGGTTACCGGCGGGGATGCCCATGATGGCATAGGCAAGGAAGTTCATCATATTACCCATCATGCCAAGGGTGTTGGAACCCTCGATGCCGGGCTGCATTTTCCAGATGTTGCCGATAGGGGCTGCAAGGTTGGTCACAAAGGAAATCATTCCAAAGAGGAAGATCATTGTGATAACAGCAATGATGTTGCTGTTTTCTTTGGTTTTAGTCATTGTTATAGTATTAGAGTTAAATATAAATTTCGTTTAGCTTTCAAATTTAAGAATTTTCCGTTTGATTTACAATAAGGCAGACAGGGAATCGTAGTACTTTCTGGAAACTGGTACGGGATCCAGACCGTCCCTGTCAAGCTTGGCAAGGGCGTAGCCGTTGAGGTCTTTCCTTACAAGCTCTACGTGGTCTGCATTCACAAAATAGGACCTGTGGCAGCGTACAAGGCCATGTTTGGTGAGGGTTTCCTCCAATGCCCGCATGGAGGAGCGCAGCGTGAAATCCTTAACCCTGCCATTGTCAAGGTGCACGATATGCACGTAATTGTCCTCCGCTTCTATATATAGTATGGCAGGGGAGGAGATGATGAATTTGAGGCGCTTTTGATCGTCGTGGAAACGCACAAGGGATTTGTCATCTGCTGGAACTGGCTGTTTTGAGCCTCCAAGGATGTGCAGCTGAATGGCCTGCGAAAGGATTATATAAGGGAACGCGACAATTCCTGCAAGGTACAGGATGCCTGTGGACATTACAGTGAAATATGGTATGGCCGGCCTCCATTCTATTCCAAGTAGGATGGACCAGAAAAGTCCGGTGGCTACAATCTCTCCCACGCACCATGTGATATAGAGCGGCCAGCTGAGGTCTATCACGTGCCTCAGGATAAAGAGCAGCATGCGGCTCAGTACCATTACGCCCAGTAGAATGAGCGTTGTAAATATCAGATTTTCAGCGAAATAGCCTTTTCCTGCCCCAAGGAAGTCATTGATGTCAAAGGGTTGATAGGCCAGTGTGAAGAGGAAATAGAAGAGCGGAATCACCGTAAAATAGAGGATATTGGCGCTCATCCGGTAAAAATTACGTGAAATTGCTGTCATTCGTCACAAATTTGCTGGGACGAATATACAAAAAATATTTCATTCGTCCCAATTTTGTTACTTTCGTCCCTAAATACGCGTTTTCGTCCCTGAAATCCTGTTTTTCGTCTCACATATTTTCCCACCCCGCCAATTGGGGCTAATTTTGCCCTGAAAAACCGAGAAAAAACAGTAAAAACTATGCAGACTATTCCTATTTTCTTCTCCGTTGACGAGCATTATGTGCCCTATCTTGCTGTGGCCCTTAACTCTATTAAAGACAATGCGTCTGAGCGCTATCTCTATCATATTCATATACTTAACGACAATATTTCCAGTGAGAGTAAAACGCGTCTTAGGGCCCTTGAGAGTCCGAATTTCACTCTGGAATTCAATTCTCTCACGGAAAAGCTCCGTTGCCTTGACGGATTGAGGAAGCACCGTTTCAAGGCTTTCTCTTCTCTCAGTATCTACTTCCGCCTTTTTATCCCTATGCTTTTCCCTCAATACGACAAAGGAATATATCTGGATGCCGATATTGTTGTTCCGGGAGATATATCCGAACTCTGGCAGGAGCCTCTAGGCAATAATCTTATTGGAGCCGTTGCCGATTACAGTATCCAGCATATAGCTCCGTTCATGCGTTATATTGATGACTATGTTGGTGTGGATCACCGCAAGTATGTAAATTCCGGAGTTCTCCTTATGAACCTCCGGCGCCTTCGCGAAGTTGATATTGCAGGTAAGTTCATGAGTTGGATGGTAAAGTACTCCCTTGGGACCGTTGCTCCTGACCAGGACTATCTTAACGCACTTTGTTGGAACAGCATCCTGTATCTTGACCCCTGCTGGGACGCTATGCCGGGTGGAACTGTTACTTCGTTTGAAGGCCCTCAGATAATACATTTCAACCTTGCGGCCAAGCCCTGGCTTAATGACAGCGTGCCGTATGAAGAAGTTTTCTGGAAGTACTCCGAGACCAGCGGTTTTCACGATGAGATCCGCTCACGCCGGTACAGTTTCCTACATAATCCGGAAGCTGTCAGGAAGTATCGGAGCGGGGTAGACGGCCTTGTCAGGATGGCTGCGGAGCTTACAGGATCGGCCACATCGTTCCGTTCCATTATATCTTCAAGGAAAGAATTCCGCCTATGCTGTTAGTAACGCCTGGAAGGGAACAAGCCATTGAAAACATAAGGAGAGCGGCCCAGGAGGGCAGGTTCAACGACAAGACAGAGCCCTTTGATCCGGTGATCTCTCCGGATGCGCTTAAGGCCGATATCCTTGGCTATGTTTCCCGCCTGGACTCCCCGGTTCAGAAACTCAAAACCGCCGTTGCAAGGGCGGTGGTTGACACCTGGGTTAGAAAGTGGAGTGAGCCGGTGAACGAAATAACCGGCATGAGGAACCTTTTCACGGTCCAGGGCCCAGCCTTCATTACCAGCAATCACTTCAACCCCTTTGACAACGGTGTCCACCGCACCCTTTCCCGCCTCACAGGACGGGACCGTCTGGTAGCCATAAGCCAGGGAACCAACTTTGTGATGCCTGGGCTCAACGGCTTTATCCTTAGGAATATAGATGTCATTCCGCTCATCCAGGAACCGTCATATATGAACGGGGCTTTCCGTAAACTGATGCAAAGAAACCTTGACCGTAACCGCTTCATCCTCATTTACCCGGAGCAGGAGATGTGGTTCAACTACCGGAAACCACGCCCAGGAAAGAGGGGAGCCTTCCTCTTTGCTGCGGAGTACGGCGTCCCGGTGGTTCCCACGTTTGTGGAAATGGTGGATCTACCGGAAGTCGTGGCCCCCGGTTTTCACGACGTTAAGCTTGTCCTCCACGTGCTGCCGCCCATTTTTCCGGACCCCGGAAGATCGGCCCGTGAAAACAGTTTCCTCATGTGCCAGGCCGATTATGACGCCAAGGTTCGCTGCTACGAGCAGTGCTACGGGCGCCCTCTTTCCTACGAATTCTCAAAAGAAGACATCGCCGGCCTTATATAGCTTAATATTCTTTTCATTTTTTGCCGGATTTGTTGTATATTTGCATGATTTGGAAGACAAATTCGTAAAATATATTATAAACCCACTTTTTTATGGCAGAAATTAAGAAAAGAGTCTATCGTTTCGGCGGAAAGCACGCTGAAGGCGATGGCAAGATGAGAGAACTTCTGGGCGGTAAGGGTGCAAACCTTGCCGAGATGAACCTCCTTGGTATGCCGGTTCCCGCCGGTTTCACCATCACCACTGAATGCTGCACTGAGTACTATCGTCTCGGTGGCGGTTACACCCCTGAGCTCAAAGCAGATGTCGCAGCTGCCCTTGAGGCAACTGAAAAGATCATGGGCAAGAAATTCGGTGACGCAGAAGATCCCCTCCTTGTCAGCTGCCGCTCCGGCGCCCGCAGCTCCATGCCCGGCATGATGGACACCATCCTCAATATCGGCCTTTGCTCCAAGACCATTCCCGGAATGATCAAGAAGACCGGCAATCCCCGCTTTGTGTACGATGCATACCGTCGTCTCATCATGATGTACTCAGACGTTGTGATGGAGAAGGCCGAAGGCATCGAGCCCGCAGACGGCATGGGTATCCGCCAGCAGCTTGACCGCATGATGGAAGAGGTCAAGAAGGCCAACGGTTACAAGTCCGACACCGAACTTACCGCAGACCAGCTGAAGGACCTCGCAGAGGCATTCAAGGTACGCATCAAGGAAGTCCTTGGTGTTGAATTCCCTGACGACGCCCAGGCACAGCTCTGGGGCTCAATCGGCGGCGTGTTCAAGAGCTGGAACGGTAAGAGGGCTATCCGCTACCGTCAGATCGAGCACATTCCGGACGACTGGGGAACAGCCGTGAACGTTCAGTCCATGGTGTTCGGTAACATGGGTGACACCTCCGCTACCGGTGTTGCATTCTCCCGTAACCCCGCCAACGGTGACAACAAGTTCTATGGTGAGTGGCTCATCAACGCCCAGGGTGAAGACGTGGTTGCAGGTATCCGCACCCCCAATCCCCTGAACGAGGCCACCAAGAGCGAGAAGAACAAGAATCTGGCTTCCCTTGAAAAGGCTATGCCTGAGGTTTACAAGGAGCTTGACGAAATCCGCAAGCGTCTGGAAGACCACTTCCAGGATATGCAGGACATTGAATTCACCATCCAGGAAGGCAAGCTCTGGATGCTGCAGTGCCGTATTGGCAAGCGCACCGGTCTTGCTGCCCTCCAGATGGCAGTTGATATGGTTGAGGAAGGCCTCATCGATGAAAAGACCGCTGTCATGAGGGTTGCTCCCGCACAGCTTGACGAGGTCCTTCACCCCATCCTTGACCCCGCTTCAGAGAAGAAGGCAGAATGCCTTGCACAGGGTCTTCCCGCATCTCCGGGCGGCGCCGTGGGCCAGATCGTCTTCACCTCCGAGGACGCTATCGCCTACGCAAAGGCCGGCAAGAAGTGCATCCTTGTCCGTGAAGAGACTTCCCCTGAAGACATTGACGGTATGCACGCTTCCGTGGGTATCCTCACAGAGCGCGGTGGCATGACTTCCCACGCAGCCCTCGTGGCCCGCGGCTGGGGCAAGTGCTGCATCGTTGGCTGCGACGCCCTCAAGATCAACTTCAAGGACAAGACCGTTACCTTCGCAGGTGTTGGCAAGTCCTTCAAGGAAGGTGAGTGGCTCTCCCTCAACGGTGCAAAGGGTCTTGTGTATGCAGGTGCAATCGAGACCATGGACGCCTCTGAGAATCCTCTGTTTGCCAAGTTCATGGCAATGTGCGACAAATTCCGCAAGCTCGGTATCCGCACCAACGCAGATACTCCGGAAGATGCAGCACGCGCACTCAAGTTCGGTGCCCAGGGTATCGGCCTGTTCCGTATCGAGCACATGTTCTACGGCCGTAACAGTGAGCAGCCGCTCTCCAAGCTCCGCAAGATGATCCTCTGCAACACTGACGATGAACGTAAGGCCGCTCTCGCAGAACTTGAGCCTTACATGAAGGCCGCCGTTAAGGAGACCCTCCGCGTCATGGATGGCAAGCCCGTTGTGTTCCGTCTCCTTGACCCGCCGCTCCATGAGTTCGTTCCTCAGGGAGAAGACAAGAAGAAAGAACTTGCAAAGGATCTTGGAATTTCCGTGAAGGAAGTGGAGAAACGTGGCGAGAGCCTCCACGAGGTCAACCCCATGATGGGTCACCGTGGTGTACGTCTGCACGTTTCCTTCCCTCTGATTGCAGAAACCCAGTATCGTGCTATCTTCACCGCTACCGCAGAACTCCAGAAGGAAGGCCTGCATCCTCATCCGGAAATCATGATCCCCGTCACCATTTCTGCCCGTGAGCTCAGCTTCCAGAAGGTTATCTGCGACCGAATCAAGGCAGAGGTAGAGACCAAGACCGCCCAGCAGATAGACTACCAGTTCGGTACCATGATCGAGATCCCTCGCGCTGCCCTTACCGCAGACCGCATGGCCCGTACCGCAGAGTTCTTCAGCTTCGGTACCAACGACCTCACCCAGATGACCTTCGGCTTCAGCCGTGACGATATCGGCACATTCATGGGTGACTATCTTGGCAACAAGATCCTGGATTCCGATCCTTTCCAGACCATCGACACCAAGGCAGTCGGTCAGCTTGTGAAGATTGGTGTAGAGCGCGGCCGCAGCAAGCGTCCAGAGCTTCAGTGCGGTATTTGCGGTGAGCACGGTGGTGATCCCGCATCCATCGAGTTCTTCAACACCATCGGCATTGACTACGTGTCCTGCAGCCCGTTCCGCGTGCCTATCGCACGTCTGGCCGCCGCTCAGGCTCAGATCCGTCAGTCAAAGTAATCCATTGCCTGATTACAAAAAAGGAGTGGCCAACCGGTCACTCCTTTTTTGTCATTTCGAGCGAAGCCCGGAAATCTCACAAATAATTATTATATTTGAAGGAGAATAACACTAACGCCATGGCCAAAATATTTGTCTTAGACACAAACATCATCCTCCACGACTTCAATGCCGTGAAACAGTTCCAGGACAATGACATTGTGATTCCTATTGCTGTCATCGAGGAACTGGACAAGTTCAAGAAGGGTGAGGACAACCTTAGTTTTAACGCGCGCGCGTTCATGCGTGAGATCAATAAGCTCACGGACAAACACGATTTTGGTCCCCGCGGCGTTCCGCTTGGAAAGAAGCTGGGTTATATAAAAATAGAGCCCAACCATCCGTTTGCCCCTGAGTATCAGGATCTTTTCCGTGACGACATCCAGGATCACCGCATCCTTTCCACGGCAATGTGGGTAAGGGACACGCACCCTTCCAAGTTTGTGGCGCTTGTAACCAAGGACATCAACCTCCGCCTCAAGGCAAAGGCCGTAGGAATGGCCGCCCAGGATTACCTCCGTGACCGCGTGGATGATGAGGCAATGATGGGCATAGAGAAAGAGGTTATAGTGGCCGATGCCAACACAGACGCCCTCCAGCGCCTTGCCTACGGCCAGGACAACGCCCTCCCGTGGCAGGATGTGGCCGATAAAGAACCCCGCCCCAACCAGCTGTATAAGTTCAACTTTGGCGGTGATACTGTATGCGCCCGCTACGATGCCCACCGCAAGGAGGTTGTCCTTGTGAAGACCAAGGAGGCCTGCGGTATAAGGCCACGCAACGATGAGCAGAAATTTGCCCTTGACGCCTGCCTCAACCCCAATCTTCCGCTGGTTTCCCTCACGGGCGGTGCCGGTACCGGTAAAACCCTCATAGCCCTTGCCGCGGCACTTGAGCAGTGCAACAGCTATGACCAGATAATCCTCACAAGGCCCACCGTGGTGCTTGGAGGGCAGGATATCGGCTTCCTTCCCGGAGACCAGAAGTCCAAGATGAGCCCCTACATCCAGCCGCTTATGGATAACCTTGACGTGATCAAGCGCTGCTTCAAGCCCGGAAGCAAACAGTTCCAGAAGATAGAGGGACTCATCCGCGAAGAAAGGCTTATCATCTCACCCCTTGCCTACATCCGTGGCCGTTCACTTGGAAAGGTGTACTTCATTGTGGACGAGGCCCAGAACCTAACTCCCCAGGAAGTAAAAACAATCATCACACGTGCCGGAGAAGGTACCAAGATGGTATTTACGGGTGATATCTACCAGATAGACCAGCCCTTCCTGGACCAGTGGTCAAACGGCCTCACGCACCTTGGAGAGAAGATGAGGGGCCAGGCTCTGTTTGAGCACGTATTCCTGCGTAAGGGAGAACGCTCAGAACTCTCAGATACTGCAGCAAAACTGCTTTAGTCTTCCCCTTCCATAGAGCTCATAAGGGACTCCAGGATGTGGGGGAGGTCTGTTCTGTCTGTGAGAACAACGCTGGGAGTGGTTATGTCCGGATGCCCCAGCGGGAAGAATACCACGTCCTGAAGCAGGAGTTCTGCGTCTACATAGTCGTAGTCTATATCGGCAATCTGGATAATCACTCCGGGCACCTCTGCAAAGAGGACGCGGATGGGAAGTTCATTGGAATAGGCGCGGCAGATGTCGTCTATGCAGATATTGGCACCGGAAGCGGCCCCGCACATGGCCCTGAGGGCGGTCATGAGCCCGCCGCCGCTCACTGTTGCACCAGCCTTTACAATGCCGTCCTCCACCAGTTCACGCACAACCTCGTAGCAATCCATAAAGTAATCGGCGTCCCCAATTTCCGGGGCCGATGAAGGAGTGGCGCCCACGGCCTGCGCCAGGCGGGAGCCTCCCATACGGAAATCGCAGGTGTCAAATGGTATGTAGATAATCCAGTCCGATCCCTCAGGAAGGAACTTTGAGGGGCATTTACGCCGCCGGGACATCTTGGGGTTGGAGGGGCGGAGCTCCAGAAGAAGAGACTCTTCCTCTTCCTGGGCCTCTAGTTCGTCATCGGCCGTAACGGAAGCCTTGAAAGAGACGGAAGGCGTGCCGGAAGTGAGGCTGTACTTGGAAATCTTTACGCCAAGGGCGTCTATGAAGGAACAGGCGGCTTCTACGGAATCATAAAATGCCGCAGGAAGGCCGATAGGGGAGTCTTTCCACTTCCAGTCTGCCTTGAGCATAAGGTCTTCCATCCTGAAATGGCCGCTGAGCCATATGGCGTCCAGGAGCCCCTGGGCCACTTTTCCGGCGGTGTATGAACCGGCAAACTCCAGCGGGACAGTGCTTCTGGCGTGCTCCACTGCAAGAGCGTAGGAATCTATCTCCGATTCCTCAAATGCAAAATTCCCGGGGACCTGGTCCAGGTGCTCGTCTGCCAGGGTTGCGGGATCACCGTCCGGCTCCAGTGGAGGCTCCACGGTGCACTCACGGAGCATTTTGGCAGGAGAGAGCGGCATAGGCACCCCGTCCAGGATGTAGGAAGCGTTCAGGAGTTCTGTCATAGCATTCAAAGGTAGTAAAAAAATCTTATCTTTGTACTATGGAATTCACTTTGGATGCGTACAATTCTCTTATGGAGGATATCTTCAGGCGGTTCCCGTCAGTGCAGAAAGACGGGTTCACTGCCGGCGCATACAAGCCTGGGCTGGAGAGGATGCAGGCCTTTGACCGCTATCTTGGCTATCCTTCCCGTCAATTCAAATCCATTCACATAGCCGGTACAAACGGCAAGGGCAGCGTGGCCAATTTAGTGGCCAGCGCACTGCAAAGTTGCGGGTTAAAGACAGGTCTGTTCACTTCTCCTCACATTTTGGACTTCAGGGAAAGAATAAGGGTAAACGGCCTTATTCCGGTGGAGTATGTCTTCAAACAACTTGCGTCATGGATGCCATGGATAGAGGAGAACAACCTTTCATTCTTTGAAATTACCACCGGATTAGCCTTTAAATACTTTGCAGACTCTGGTGTGGATTACTCGGTCATTGAAACCGGCCTCGGTGGCCGGCTTGACTCTACAAATATCCTTGAAAAACCGGAGCTTACCATTGTCACTTCCATAGGCTTTGACCATATGGCCCTTCTGGGAGATACTTTGGAGAAAATTGCTGCTGAAAAAGCCGGAATCTTTAAGGAAGGAGTGCCCGCTCTCATTGGTGAGGCCCTTCCTGAGACCAGACCTGTGTTTCAAGCCAGGGCAAATGGTTTTTGCCCCCTGTACTTTGCAGAAGAGATGAATCCGCCGTTCTGGGACAATCGTGATGAGATACTCCTTGCAATGGATTTAGGGGCAGAAGTCCAGAGAAAGAACCTTAGGACTGTCCTTTCCGCCCTTGAAATACTAAGTATCAAGGATGAACGTGTCATTGACGGCATTATCCACACAGCCCATAATATGGAATTCCACGGCAGGTGGGAGCGTTTGCAAAATGAGCCGCTGGTTATAGCGGATATCGGCCATAATGCCCATGCACTCAGACACAATTTTGCCCAGTTGGAGGCAATGAATCGGCCTCTCATCGTAGTCTACGGCGTTATGGCCGATAAAGACCTTGACGCAATCATCCCCCTTATGCCCCGCAAGGCAACGTACATTTTCACATCACCGGCAACGCCCCGCGCCCTTCCGGCCAAGAGTATAGCAGATCGTTTTGGCAGGCCATCTATGGTAATAGACAATGTTCAGGATGCAGTGAAAAAAGCCCTGGAACTTGCAACCCCCGACACCATAATATATATAGGAGGCAGCACTTTTGTCGTAAGCGAGGCGCTTCCGCTCTTTAAGTAGCACAATTCTTGAAATGAACTCAAGATATGAAACGAATACTATTATCACTGCTTGCCGCCCTCACGGGGGCCGGAGCAATAATTGCGGCACCTATGTCTGAAGACGGTCACACCTTAACTGCCCTCTGGAAGCAGTATGATGAGGCCTCCAAGGCCGATTTACCCAAAAAGGAGGCATCCATCCTTGAGCAGATCAAGAAGGAGGCCATGGAAAAACGCCTCCCGGTAGACTTCTGGGATGCTGCAACGCAGTACGTGAGCGTAGTACAGCGCCGTGACTGGAAGCAGAGGGACGCTCTCCGTGAAGGCCTTGCAAAGGAAGTGGAGGAGTTCAATGAACCCATTATCACCTTCCTCTGGATGGACGAGTGGAAGGGCGTTAGCCAGGATGAGCTGTGGAAATACATCCAGGAGAACCCTCTGGAGGGCAATAATCCTGCCCTTCACCGCGGGATGACAGGATTTCTGAACGCTGCCCTCACCCCGTTTGTGGAGTCGGATGAGGAGTGGGCGCACTGGCGCCTTCTCAATGGCAGGTACTCTGAGCCTGTTGTGAAGGCCCTGGAGAAGATGGTTGAAGGGAAATACCCCCAGGAAGGAGCCCTTAAGTATTATCTTCTTGGTAGGAAATACAACACCGTTCAGGAAAGGTCTCAGAAGCGGGCCGCCCTGAAGGAACTCCAGGATGCCTACAAGGGCACAGCCCTGGCCCTGTTCCCGGAGGGAGACCTTCTGTGCATGGACGTAGCGGAACTGGATGAGGACAAGGCCTCTACATCGGCCCAGTATAAGGCTCTTTACGACAGGTGCAAGGAATTTGAAAGCCGCCGCACCTCTTTCCGCAATAAGGAATGGAAGATAGCGTCAAGATACTCCGCTGTCACCAGTATCGGCTACCGCCTCACTTCCCAGGATCTGGGGCTTAGCATAGACAAGGATGCCATAACTGTCCTTTTCCGTAACCTTACATCGGCAACGGTAAAGCTCTACAAGGGTAAAACCGTTGTTTCGTCGTGGAATGCCAAGAACCCCACCGGCAGTTTCTACGTCCGTGACACCGTGCGCCTGGCCCTTCCGGGCCTCCCGGACGGCAGTTACCGGGCAGAGGCCGTGAACGGAAAAATATCGGCCTCAGATACATTTGACCAGTACACCCTCTCCATTGCCACCCGCACGGACGCAGAGGGCCGCAAGGTTTATGTGGCCGATTTTGACTCCGGAAAGCCCCTCTCCAAGGTGACCCTCCTCCTTATGAAGGGAGACACGGAGGCTGCCCGCGCAACCCTCAAACTTGACGGCTTCACGCTCATCCCCCAAGCCCTTCAAAAGGCTGTCAACGCCCACCCCAGAACGTATTATTCCTACGTTGCCGTGAGCGGAGACCGCCGCTCCCGCCCCGTGGGCATCGTAAGGGATGCCGCTACGTATATCCCTCGCACAGGCATGAGATGCAACGTCTACAGGGACCGCGGCGCCTACAACCCCGGAGATTCCCTCCAGTTCAAGGCCGTGGTGTTCCAGGGAGACCCCATGCTAAAGATGAACGTATGCAAGGGCCGGAAACTGGATGTCACCCTCTATGACTCTGAGAGCAACCGCCTTGAGACAAAAAGGCTCATAACAGGGGACTTTGGCTCTGCAAGCGGCGGCTTTACCCTCCCCAGGGGCCTCAGGAATGGATATTTCCGCATTGAGATAGTGGACGTTTCCACAAAGGACGTCCTTGCCTGGGACAGCTTCAGGGTGGACGAATTCGTGCTCCCCACCTTCGACCTAAGCTTTGACAGCCGCACTGAGCTATACATGGTGGGCTCCAAAGTGCCCGTAAGCGGCAAGGTCACAAGCTACTCAGGCCACGGTCTTTCCGGCGCCCGCGTGCGCATCAAGGTAAATTACTGGGGAGAGAAAACCGTCCTTGAGGAGGAGCATCCCCTTGGGGCCGATGGAATCTTCCGCTTTGAGGTCCCCGCAACCGAGGAAGGCTTCTACCACGCAGAGGTCACGGTCATAGACGCTACCGGAGAGACTCTCTCCTTCATGGACGGATTCTATGTAGGTGACAGCCTTGGCGTAAGTATCAGCGTCCTTGGTACCGAGGACGCGGAATTTGTCCTTCCGTCCGACGGAAGCGGCGGCTGGCGCTGGAGAAGGGAACCCCGCCACGTTGTCCGTGGAAGCGAAATCCGCGCAAAATTCCAGGCCCTGGACGCCCAGGGTAACCCCGTGCCGCTTGAAGTTACGTACGACCTTGCCGGTCAGGGCGGAGTGGCCCCTTCCGGAGAGGAGGTCAGGATTCCCGTCAAGAAGAGCGGCCTCTATACCCTCAAAGCTACAGTAAATACAACACTCCAGGACGGCAAGGAGATTAAGGAGAGTGAAGAAGTAAAGGTCCTTGTGCTCCTTCCCGGAGAGAAAGAACTTATGGTGGACGGCTCCCGCATCTTTATCGGCGGCCCTTCAACCGTGGATAGCCGCATTGAGGCCGTGATTGGATCGGCCGATGGCGACGCCTGGGCCATTGCCACCGTCTACGGCAAGGACAGCGAGGTCCTGCAGTCAAGCCGCCTTATCGCCAAGGACGGAAGGCTTATGGATATCGGCCTGGATTATAAGGAGTCCTGGCCCGATGCCGTGCGCCTGCAGGTGTTCTACTTCCTCCACGGGAAGGCAGTCAGCTATGAGCGCCAGTATCGCAGGAGCTGCACCAAACTTGCCCTGCCGCTCACTTTCACCAGTTTCCGTGACAAGGCATATCCCGGCAGGGAATACACCTTCACCCTCAAGACCGAACCTGGTGTGGAGGCCCTCGCCGCCGCCTGGGATAAGAGTATGGATGCCATTGCCCGCAATTACTGGTCTCAGGTGAACCAGAGTGATTATTCTGTGCCGATGGTGTACGTCCAGTCCGCCTGCGGAAGCGTTGGAAACGGCTCCGATTACTATGACGACGACCCCCGATTCGTGGCCTACGGCACCAAGAGTCTCAAGATGGCCCGCACCAATGGCGCCGTGATGCTTGACGCCGCGCCCGCCATGGCCTCTATGGAAGAGTCCGTAGAGATGGAAATGGCTGCCGATGACGCCACGGAAGGTGCCGGAATCCCGGATGATATCCCCATCCGCAGCGAATTCCTCCAGGCGCTTACCTTCCAGCCTCATCTTGTATCGGCCACTGACGGAACCCTCACATTCAGCTTCCGCACCTCTGACAAACTCTCCACCTATTATGTACGCGTGTACGCGCACGACCCTTCAATGAGAAATGCCATTGCGGAAGGAGAGATGGTGGTGAGCCTCCCCGTTAAGGTTGCCATGCAGGAGCCTCGTTTCCTCTATGAAGGGGACGTCTGGGATGCCGCTATCACGGTTTCTTCCGTGGCCGATGTCCCCGTCTCCGGCGTAATAGCCCTCCAGTGGGACGGCGGCAGCGCCCAGGTGCCCGTCACCGTTCCCGCTGGGGAAACCATGACAAAGGTGATAAATGTGAGGATTCCCGATCAGACCGGGGATCTCACCTTCACCGCCGCCTTCATCGCCTCAGAATTCTCGGACGCAGTCCGCGTAACCGTGCCGGTATACCCTGCTGCGCAGGAGCTCACCGAGGCCCACTCCGCCGTGCTTCACGCCGGGGAGGACCGTGAGGCGCTCCTGAAGGAACTCCGTTCCCGCTTTGTGAACGTTCCCGGTTCCGCAGCAATCCTTAAGGAAATCACCGTCCTTGATATGGTGAAGGACGCCATCCCGTCACATGTTGAGCCTCAGGGCAACGACGTCCTCTCCCTCTCCGAGGCCTGGTACGTGCAGCTCATGGCTGGAAGGCTTCAGATTCCCGATCAGGTCGGGAATGACGATTTACTTCCAAAGATCCTTGCCTGCCGTAACTCAGACGGCGGATTCGGATGGTTTGAGGGGATGACATCGTCGCCGGTGATCACCGCCGTGATGCTGGAGCGCTTTGCAAAACTCCGTGACAGGGGATTCTCCGTTCCGGATGTTACTTCTTCCGTAAAATACCTGGATGCCAATCAGTTTGGAGATGTCCGTCCCTACTGGTGCGGCTTGCTCTCGGATGCCCAGTATATGCATGTCCGCGCCATGTACGCATCCGTTCCTTTCACTGAAAAGGCCGTTTCCCAGAGTGAGAAAAAGCGCTGGGATGCCTTCAAGAAGGACGCCAAGAGTTACCTCACGCCATCGGCCAAGGAAGGCCGGGGCCTTAAGGGCCAGATCCTTTCCAAGGCAAGGAGGCTCCTCACCCTCAAGAACCTCCTTGAGAGGGACGGCGGCATTGCCCTTGCCAAGGCCTGGGGTATTACCTTTGCATCGGCCAAAATCCAGAAGTCCATCAAGGCCGATGTTGCGTCCCTCCTTGAATATGCCGTAGAGCACCGTGACGGCGGCTGGTACTATCCCAATGCCGTTATGCCCTGGAGGGGCCTTCTTGAAAGCGAGGCCTACGCCCATGCCCTCCTGTGTGATCTCTTGAATCCTTACGATGCCGGCATCGCAGACGGCATCCGTCTGTGGCTGATGCTTCAGAAGGAGACCCAGAAGTGGGATACGGAGCCTGCCTACATTGATGCCATTACTGCCATCCTGGATGGCTCCAAGGCCGTTCTGGATACAAAGGTGCTGGCTTTATCGGCCACATACAATGCTCCGTTCAATGACATAAAGGCCGCAGGAAACGGCTTCACCATAGAGCGTCGCTTCTTCCTGGACGACAAAGAGATCCTGCCCGGAGACCCCGTGAAGGTTGGAGACAAGATCCGTATTGTGTACAAGATCTGGAACGGGGAGAACCGCTCGTTCGTGAAAGTGACGGCCGGCCGCGAAGCGTCCCTGAACCCTGTTCAGCAGCTTTCCGGACACATCGGATACGGCTTTATCCGTCCGCTCAGAAGCGGCTTTGTTTGGGGCTTCACGCCTCAGGGGTACCGCAACGTGAAGGCATCGGCCACGGAATACTACTTTGACTCCTACCCGGAGGAAAAGACCGAACTCTCAGAGGAGTTCTTTGTGACCCGCGCCGGTACTTTCCAGGCCCCCGTTACCGTCATTGAATCCCTTTACGCCCCTCATTACAGGGCAAATACTGAATACAGAAAACCCTTAGAATCTTCATTATGAAGCGTTTATTAATAGTTGTCGCACTTCTTGCAGGCCTTACGGCCCATGCCCAGGAAACCTACACTTTTGCCCAGAGGGATACCTGTGAGCTGAAGCTGGATATTTATCGGCCCGCAGAGGCGGACCAGGCTAAGCCGGCTGTGATGTTTGTCTTTGGCGGCGGCTTTATCACCGGCGCCCGCAACGACAAATACCTGGTGGAATTCTACAACAAACTCACGGATCACGGCTATCCCGTGGTGGCCGTGGATTACAGGCTTGGGATGAAGGGCGTGAAGGTTGGAAAAGGCCTCTCAGGTGCTTTCAAGGCTGCGAAGGCGTTTTATAACGCTCAGGAAGTGGGCGTTGAGGATGTGTTCTCGGCGGTTGCTTACCTGAGGGAGCACCCGGAACTTGGGATAGACACGGATAACCTTGTTGTGGCGGGAAATTCCGCCGGAGCCATCATTTCACTGGCGTCGGAATATGCTGTCATAAGCGGTAAATGTGATATCCCGGACTTCAATTTCAAGGGCGTGATGAGTTTTGCAGGTGCAATCATCAGCACTAGCGGCGCTCCCAAGTTCAAGAAGCAGCCGTGTCCCATCCTCATGCTTCACGGTACGGCGGACCAAGCGGTGAATTACAAGTCCTTCGGTGCCTTCGGGCGCGGTATATGGGGGAGCGATTACATTGCCCGTAAACTTGCCCTCAAGGAATATCCTCACACCATCTACAGGTATGAGGACCGCACTCACGACATAGCCGCATATATGCTTGTGGCCTGGCCCCAGGTGCTCTCCTTCCTGCAGAACGACGTTGAGAAGGGTACTCCGCGCTTCATAGACGCTACTATCGACGACCCTTCCCTTCCCACCTGGGGTAACATTTCCCTTGACGATATCTATTAAAATCGGCCTTTTTCCTGCCACGCAACAGCCCTAATTTGCATCTATTTAGTAGTATGAAGACACGTATCATTGCAATAGTGGCAGTGCTGGGGCTGGTGGCCGTGGCCTGCTCAAAACCTAAGGGAGATATCGACGCTTCCAAAGAGGCCCATTACGATATGGGTGGTGTTTCCGCTCCTGATGGAGCTTATGGCGATGGAGAAGGCAACGGCGGAGGCCAGGGCGGCTTTGAAGCAGAGCCCGGCGTTATCACCGCAGCTGAATGGAACGACCTCCTTCACTGGGATTTCTGGGGTAAAATTATGACCGGAGACTATTCCGGTTATAACGGCTACTGGGGATTCAACACTGCAAAACGTGTTGCAATCAAAACGGTAGACGCCAATGGCAACCCCGTGAAATGCCTTCCCGTGAAGCTGATGAAGGGGAGTGAGTGCTGCTGGGAAGCAGTAACTGACAACAAGGGAGAAGCCAATCTCTGGATTGGCGCCACAGATGTTCAGAGCACGGTTTCCTTGGCCGATACCCGCGTGGTGATTAATGGCGTAGAGCAGCAGAATGCACCCGAACTCTGGGCCTGGGACGTCACGTCTCCGGTTGTGAATGAATACACCGTAGCGGCTAATGAGTCTCTCAGCAATACGGTGGACATTGCTTTCATAGTGGATGCAACCGGCTCGATGGCCGATGAAATAGATTTCCTTAAGAGTGACCTCAGGCTCATACTTGACAAGGTGGCGCTTATGGAGACGGAGCGCACCATCTTAACCGGAACGGTCTTTTACAGGGATGCCGATGGCGATGAATACCTCACAAGGTTCTCTCCCTTCACAACTGATATTGCCTCCACAGTTCAATTTATCGGGCAGCAGTATGCCGATGGCGGCGGAGATACTCCGGAGGCCGTCCACACGGCCCTGGAAGTGGGCCTCACGCAGCTTCAGTGGCATAATTCGGCCTACTCAAAACTGGCATTCATCGTCCTTGACGCTCCGGCCCACAAAGATCACCAGGGCGTGATAGAGAGCCTCCAGAATTCCGTAAGGCAGTATGCCGCCAAGGGCATCAAGATCATCCCTGTTTTCTGCAGCTCCTATGAGAAGGACTGTGAGTTCATGTGCAGGCAGTTCGCCATCCTCACAAATGGCACCTATGTCTTCCTTACCAACGACAGCGGCGTGGGCGGAGAACACATTGAGGCTTCCGTGGGAGAGTACCAGGTAGAGTCCCTCCAGGGCCTCATCGTTCGTCTCATCACAAAGTACATCCAGTAGTGGACGTAACCAACCTGCTTGACATACATACACGCGAAGAGTTGTACCGGTGGTATCAGGAGAATCACCACAAAGTCAGTGATTTCTGGCTGCGGGTGAACCGGGCCGCGGAAGACTGTCCGGGAGTGGTGCGATATATTGATGCCGTTGAGGTTGCTCTCTGCTTTGGGTGGATAGACAGTACGATGAAAAGCATGGGCGACGGAAAGCCCGTCCAACATTTCACGCCACGCCGCAAGCGGAGCAATTGGTGTGAGAGAAACCTTATCCGCTGCCGTCGTCTGGTAAAGATAGGGGACATGACACCCGCAGGCCTGGCGGTCGCCCCAGACCTGGACCCCTCTAAATTTGTATTTGAAGATTGGGTACTTGACGCAATTAAGGCCGATGAAAAGGCCTGGGCTGGCTACAACTCATTTCCTGAGACATACCGTCGCATCCGTGTGGATTTCATTCAGCACTACAGGCAGACAAACCGGGAAGAGGAGGCCCAGAAGGCCCTTCAAAAGTTCGTTCAGAGTTGTCACGATGCCAAAATGTTCCCCGGCTGGGATGATTTTGGAAGGTTGGAATAGGTCTTATGCCTATCAAAGTCACGTTTTGCAGGGATTTTGTGACTAAGACCGTGTATAACGTGGGCCGCAAGTCTCTCCACGAAAAAGTCCCTCCCCCGAGGGGAGGGATTTAGGGAGGGGGTAACGTGGAGCGCCCAGGTCTCTCCGACGCAAAGAAGGTGACTAAAAAGTCAGATGACTGATTGGTCACCTTCTTTTTTGTATAAAGAGAGAAGATACGCCCTTGAGGGCATCAAAAATAATAGCTATTCTTTTGATAATCAAATGAATAGCTATTGCTT
>JAEEGG010000778.1_pt1 | contig 93784 bp, 86 predicted proteins | sample 9134161 | NCBI WGS metagenome assembly JAEEGG01 (sample SAMN16246543, study PRJNA631951) | gut metagenome | biome: gut microbiome; feature: rumen; material: CR-attached | host: Bos | place: Iran: Karaj | collected 2018-10
GGTTTCCTCGGGTGCCGCACGGAAGCGGGAGAGCAGACCTTCGAGATGATTTATCACGCACCCGGAAGAAGCATCGGGATGGGCCTTACCGTTACCGGAATTCTTATGCTTCTCGGGCTGATGACGGCGCCGTTTTTCATGGAAAAAAGACGCCTCGCAGAAGTTTAAAAAAGTTCTTGCATTTGAAAGACGTTTCTGTTATTATGACAATGTTCGGGTTATCGCAACCAATTCACAAGTGAAGGAGGTGCTTGTATTCATGGCAAAATGTGATATTTGTGATAAGGGCGCGCTTTTCGGCAGACAGATCAGCATTACGCGTAGCCAGGTTTCCGGAAGAGCGAATAAGATGTGGAAATCAAACGTTAAGACGGTACGCGTTAAGGTGAACGGCGGAACACAGAAGATGCATGTATGTACTTCCTGCCTCCGTTCCGGCAAAGTGGAAAGAGCATAATCATTCATGGGGGTATTGCCGAAAGGGAATACCCTTTTTTCTTTTTTGCCTTTTTGAAATTTGATGTTTCTTTTTTTTTGTTTTGATGGTAAAATGTTACTATCTATGAGTAGATTACTTCAAAAGAGCACAGATTTACAGGAGGGAACTTATGGACGGAACTATCGCAACCGTAAACGGTGATGTTTATATCGATTTAGATGTAATCGCAAAGTACGCAGGCTCTGCCGCAACCGAGTGCTTCGGTGTTGTGGGGATGGCAGCAGTCAGCATGAAGGACGGACTCTCAAAACTTCTTCGCAAGGATTCCCTGAAGCACGGCGTTAAGGTTAAGCTGAATGAGAATCGTATTACCATTGATTTGCATATTATTGTTTCCTACGGAATCAGCATCCGGGCAGTATGCACAAACCTGTATGAGAATGTCAAGTACCGCGTTGAGGACTTCTCCGGGCTGCACGTAGAAAGACTGAATATTCATGTGGACGGCGTCCGCGTTATTGATTAATGATGATAAGCGCCGGCCCGAGTGGGGTTGTGGCCAGAAGGAGGATGTAAGAAAGTGGCAGTTAATTCGATAGATGCTTCACTCCTTAAGAAGATGTTTCTTACCGGAGCGAAGAATCTGGAAGCACAGAAGGAAACCATAAACGAACTGAACGTATTCCCGGTTCCGGACGGAGATACCGGAACCAATATGACACTGACCATTCTTTCCGCGGTGAAGGAGATTGGGCAGATTTCGGATTTTTCGATGCAGTCGCTTGCAAAAGCGATTTCTTCGGGTTCCCTGAAAGGCGCGCGCGGTAATTCCGGCGTTATCCTTTCCCAGCTGTTCCGCGGATTCTGCAAGGGAATCAAAGACTACGATACGCTGACGATTCCGCTTGTTACGGAAGCATTTGACAAGGCTGTCGATACGGCTTACAAGGCCGTTATGAAGCCGAAGGAAGGAACGATTCTCACGGTAGCCAGAGCGGGAGCGGAAGCCGCTGCCGAGATCTGCGATTATACCGACGATGTGGAAGAGTTCCTTGATAAAGTGATTGAGAGAATGCAGCAGGCTCTTGAGAATACGCCCGAGCTTCTTCCGGTACTGAAGGAAGCAGGCGTTGTGGACTCCGGCGGAACCGGTCTCCTTGCCGTTATGACCGGCGCAAGAATGGGTCTTCACGGCGAAGAGGTGGATGTTTCCTCGCTGATGTCCGGAAGCGCGCCCGCGCAGACGGAACAGAAGAAGGGCGGCGCAGGCTCCGATAACATTTCAACGGCCGACATCAAGTTCGGTTACTGCACCGAGTTTATTATTCTTTTGGAGAAAGACTTCACGATGAAGGAAGAAACCGATTTCAAGACGTTCCTTTCCTCCATCGGTGATTCCATCGTCTGCGTTGCGGATGATGACGTCGTTAAGGTACATGTGCATACGAATGACCCCGGTCTTGCGATTCAGAAGGCGCTTACCTACGGTCAGCTGTCCCGCATGAAGATCGACAACATGCGTGAGGAGCACAACGAGCGCGTTATCATGTCGAATGAGCAGGCGGCTCCCGAGAAACCCGCGGAGGCTCCTAAGGAACCCCCGAAGGAGATGGGATTTATCGCAGTTTCCGTAGGAGAAGGAATGAATGAAATCTTCCGCGGACTCGGCGTGGATTATGTCATTGAAGGCGGTCAGACCATGAATCCTAGCACGGAGGACATGCTGACGGCTATCGATAAGGTCAACGCAAAGAACATCTTTATCCTGCCGAACAACGGAAACGTTATTCTTGCCGCTACGCAGGCCAAGGCTCTTACGGAAGACCGCAACATCTTCGTTATTCCTTCGAAGACCGCACCGCAGGGTATCAGCGCGATGGTAAGCTTCCTTGCCGATCACAGCGCGGAAGAGAACGAACAGCTTATGACCGAGGCACTCGGCGCCGTGAAGAGCGGTGAGGTAACGTATGCGGTTCGTGACACGAGCTTCGACGGAAAGGAAATCCACGAGGGTGACATCATGGGCATCGCCGACAAGGGCATTCTTGCCGTCGGACCGGACGTTGCCGAGGTTACCGTAGAACTGGTGGATGACCTTGTGGACGAGGATTCCGGACTGGTCAGCATCTACTTCGGCGCAGACGCTACCGAGGAAGACGCGCAGGCGATCGCGGACACCATCGGCGAGAATCATCCGGATCTCGATGTGGAAGTGCATTTCGGCGGCCAGCCGGTGTACTATTATCTGCTTTCCGTTGAGTAATAACCGGTTTATCGGATTAAGAGGGGCTGAGACTTTCAGCCCCTTTACTTATAAAAGGAGACTGGAATGAAGACTTCCGACCCCGTTCGAAAGGTGAAAGGAATCGGCGAGAAGAGTGTTCCGCTGTACGAAAAGTTAGGCATTCGTACGGTCGGGGATCTGCTGTGCCATTTTCCGCGGGGATATGAGCGCTACGAGGCGCCGGTGCTGATCTCGGCGGCCGGCGAGGGAACCGTCTGCACGGTGGAGGGGATGCTTACGAGCTCCGCAAAACCGGTACCCGGGAATGCGCGGAAGATGGTCGTCGCCCGCATCCGGGACGTCTCCGGCGAGATGGAGCTTCGGTGGTTCAACGCACCGTACATCTTAAAGCAGCTGCCGGTCGGAAGAAAGCTTCTGTTCCGCGGCAAGACATCGCGCTACGGAAGAACCGTATCCATGGTGCAGCCGGAGGTGTTCACCGAGGATACGTACAGGGCCCGTATGAAGTCGCTCCGTCCGGTGTATCATCTGACGGCAGGGCTTAGCGGCAACGCCGTTTCGAAGGCAATTAAAGCAGCGCTTGCGGAAACCGAGGTGGAGGATTATCTGCCCGGAAAGTACCGCCGCGCCCACGGTTTTATGAAGCTTGCGGACGCCTATTCGGAGATTCACTGTCCGAAGGACGAGTCCGTTACGAAGGAGGCGGTAAGACGCCTTTCCTATGATGAATTCTTCCGTTTTCTGCTGTCGATGCGGCACCTGAAGGCGGGAATTCTTCGCGAGGCGAACAGCTTCGTCATCGAAAAGCACACTGTCGCGGACGCCGTAAGAGCGGGACTTCCCTACAAGCTGACCGGCGCGCAGCAGACGGTAATTAATGAGATAGCGAACGACCTTCAGGGGCCTTTCCCGATGCAGCGGCTGTTGCAGGGCGACGTAGGCTCCGGCAAGACAATCGTGGCGCTACTTGCGCTTTCTATGTGCGCCGAGCAGGGCTTCCAGGGCTGTCTGATGGCGCCTACCGAAGTGCTCGCGAGGCAGCATATGGAAACGTTTACGAAGCTCCTTGCCCCGTATGGAATCGGGGTAACGCTTCTCGTCGGTTCGCAGAGCGCAGCCGAGCGGAAACAGGTGCTTTCAGGTCTTGCGGACGGCACGTATCGGATTGCCATCGGCACCCATGCGCTGTTCCAGGAGAAGGTCGAGTTTCAAAACCTCGGTCTTGTGATCGTAGACGAGCAGCACCGTTTCGGCGTGAAGCAGCGCGAGCAGCTGATGAAGAAGGGCGCCATGCCGCACCTTCTGATTATGAGCGCGACGCCGATCCCGAGAACCCTTGCGATGATGCTGTACGGCGACATGGACATTTCGATGCTTTCGGAACAGCCCGCCGAGAGGCTTCCCGTTAAGAGCTGCGTCGTGGACGGCTCGTACCGCCCGACCGCGTACAACTTTATTAAAAAGCAGGTCGCTCAGGGCGGCCAGGCATATGTGATCTGCCCGATGATCGAGGAGAGCGAGAATTTCGATGCGGAGAATGTAACAGATTACGCAGCGAAGCTCCGTCAGGAATTCGGCGGTGATATAGTGGTGGAAGCCCTTCACGGACAGATGCCCGCAGCGGATAAGAACCGGATTTTGTCCGATTTTGCGGAGGGACGCATTCAGGTACTGGTAAGCACGACGGTCATCGAGGTCGGTATCAACGTGCCGAACGCAACCGTCATGATGGTAGAAAATGCCGAACGGTTCGGCCTTTCCGCGCTGCATCAGTTAAGAGGCCGCGTCGGAAGAGGAGCGAAGCAGTCCTACTGCATTCTTGTGCAGGGTAATGACGACCCGGAGAGCAAGGAGCGTCTTTCGGTGCTTCTTACCGCAAAGGACGGCTTTGCGATCGCGGAAGAGGACCTCAGGCTTCGCGGTCCCGGAGACTTCTTCGGAATCCGCCAGAGCGGGGACATGGATTTCCGGGTTGCCGACATTATCCGCGACGCGGAAACACTGAAGTTTGCGAGGGAAGATATCGAAGCGCTTTCCGACGGGGAAACGGAGCAAATGTACAATCTTTTGATTGCGGACAAAGCCGACATTGTGATATACTGAAACTCGGGACTAAATACCGTTGGGAGAATTCGTTATGTTGGGCTTGATTTATCTGCTTTTGTGCGCCGGACTGGGGTATGTGATCGTCCGCGCATGCTTTCCGAATCTGAATAATTTCTGCAAAAACACGTACGGCGGGAGGGCGGTTGAACTCGCGCCGGCGTTTCTTTGTCTGCCGGCATGGTTCCTCTTCGGAACACTGCCGATGGTTTGGGCGACTTACGGGCTTGGCTACTTGTTTCGAATCTTAAAAGAGCCGCTTTTTGTCGCCAATCTGGTTATTATGCCGCTTGCCCTGTCGATTATTCTGTTTTCCTTAACCCGGCTGAACCGGAAAGAGAAAACCGACTGGAAAGGACTTTTCCGGGATGTGCGCCGCGGGGAACTGATTCTGTTCGCCGTGATTCTTGCATTCTTCTTTTTGCTGATGTTCTGGACCTTCTTCTACCGGAACGGTAAGTATTGCGTCGGCTGGTCCGTATCGAGTGATTTCGCGCCGCATATCGGTATGATCCGGTCCTTCGCGGTGGGGAACAATTTCCCGACCGAGTATTCGCATTTTGCGGGAGAGGACATCAAATACCACTTCCTTTTCCAGTTCCTTGTCGGCAATCTGAATTATCTCGGCATGCGTCTTGACTGGGCGTTCAATCTGCCGAGTCTGATCTGCCTCGTAAATGCTTTTTCATTGCTTTATTTCTATGCGGTGAAATTAAGCGGAAAGCGCGCGGTCGGAACGCTGACCACGGTGCTCTTTACCTTTAGAAGCTCCCGCGCGTTCCTCGATTATGCGGCTTCGATTCCGAAGGGACAGGATTTCTTAAAGACGCTTATCGACAATACGGATTTCATCGGTACGACCGAGCATGAGGACTGGGGACTCTGGAACCTGAATGTGTACTGTAACCAGAGGCACCTGGCACTCGGCATCGGCGTGCTTTTATTCCTTTTAATCTACTTTACGCAGTATCTGTTCTCGGGCACCAAACGCTGTCAGGAGGCTTCGGACCGCATGATTTATGACTATCTTGCGGAGAATCCGGAAGAGAAGCCCCTGCCCGGCGAGCATTTTGAGTTTACGCTTCGCGAATCCCTTCTTTCGAAGAACGGATGGCTTCCGAAGAGCATTCTTAAGGCGGTTGTGTGCGGACTGCTTCTCGGCATGTGCAGCTTCTTCAACGGCGCATGCGTGATCGCGTGTCTGAGTATTCTGTTCGTCATGGCATTTGTCGCGGATCACCGTCTGGAGTTTGCGGTTACGGCAGGCATTACGGTGATTCTGTCGATGATCTCGACGAAGCTTTTCATCAGCGGTTCTGCCTTGAAGCCGAGTTTCTTCTTCGGTTTCCTTGCGCAGCAGAAGACGTTCTTCGGCGTGGTCCTTTATCTTGTAACGCTTTGCGGTATTCTGCCGCTTTGCGTGCTTGTCGCGATGCTCTTTTTGAAGAAGACGGAGCGGTATCTGGTGTTCGCGTTCTCTGCGCCGGTCATCTTCGCATTTACCGTATCTCTGACCATCGACATTTCGGTAAACCATAAGTATATCATGCTCGGCGTGATGCTTCTGTGCATCCCCGTTGCGTCGCTTCTGACCCGCGTCTTTTCGTACCGGGGCGCATACGCGAAGCTTCTCGGCGTGTTCCTTCTGTGCTGCCTGACGATAAGCGGCGTGTATGATTTTACGATCGTACTGAAGCGTAACGACGCCCAGAGCGGAAATGTCATGGAACTGAACGAGAAATCCGACATCTGCCAGTGGGTAATGGCCAATGCCGATTCCCACGACATCTTCTTAACCGACTGGTATTCTTTGAATGATTATGTGCTCGGCGGCGCCATGCTTTACTTCGGATGGCCTTATTACGCATGGTCTGCGGGCTATGATACCTACGGCCGCGAGGCGACCGTGTATGCCATGTATGAGGCATCGAGTCCGGCGGAACTGGATGAGCTTGTTACGAAGTACGGTATCCGGTATATTGTCGTGGATTCCGCTGTGAGGAACCGGGAGGAATTCATCGTCAATGAGCAGAATATCATCAACACGTACGGGCTTGTCTTTAATGACGGCTCCACCAGGATTTTTGATACAAAACAGAAAATCTTTCTGACAGGGGAGGGAAAATGAAATGATTACGGAGAAGAAGAGTAGGGCGGGGCTTGGAAGAATCCTTTTTGCCTCATGTGTTTTCTTTCTGTTTCTTTATCTCGGACTGCGGTTCCTCGGTACGGTGAATTTCTCCTATGTTGTGATGTGGTGGGCAACATTGTTGCTGCTCGGTGTGGCGCTTCAGCCTCTTGCAATCGTTCTGTTCGGACGGTTCCATGACGGCGGATGGGTATTCTCCAAGGCGCTCGGCATCGCGGCATGCGGCTGGCTCATGTGGTTTCTGTCTTCCGTGAAGATATTCAAATTCACGCGGACGGCATGTTTCTTCGTATCGGTATTCTGCCTGCTTTTGGGAGCGGTTTTGTTCTATTTTCTCGTGATGAAGAAGAATCGCAAGTACCGTTTCTCCGAATTCTATACGGTTGACCGGCTGATCTCGATGTATTGCTCCGAGGTGCTGTTTTTCTGCCTCTTCGTGTTCTGGTGCTACCTGAAGGGAATCAACCCTGCTGCATACGGCACGGAGCGTTTCATGGACTACGGCTTCATGCTCAGCATGTTCAAGTCCGAATATATGCCGGCAAAGGACATGTGGTACGCGGGTTCGACCATCAACTATTATTATGTCGGCCAGTATCTTGCGACCTTCATTACGAAGCTTGCGGGCGTGCCGGTTACGCACGGCTATAACATCGCAATGATGATGATCCCGGCATTTGCCTTCACGATGTCTTATTCCCTCGGTGTGAATCTCGTAAAGACGCGTCTTACGGACCGAAGCAAAGAGAACCTTACCCCGAAGGAACTGGAGCAGGCAAGGATTCTCGGGGAGATTATCGACCGGGACGACGAGCCATTCTGGCGCCCGGTATTCGGCGGTACGCTTGCCGGGTTAGCGGTGGCATTTTCCAGCTCGTTACATTATCCGATTCATAAGTTTATCGTTCCGAAGGTGCAGCGCCTGCTCGGAGTCGATAACATTTCAAATTACTGGTTCCCGAACGCGACGCGTTACATCGGTTACTTTAACGACCGTGACGACAAGACGATTCACGAGTTCCCTGTTTATTCCTTCGTCATCGGCGACCTGCACGCGCACGTTATTAACATGATTTTCGTGCTGACCGTGCTTGCGGTTCTGTTCTCATGGCTATTAAGCCGGAAGGCCCGTATGGACCGGATCCGCCTCGGCGAAACCGCCGGCGAGACGATCATGGAGAAGGACGGCAAATGGAACATCCTTCCGGAGGTTTTCCATCCCGCGGTTGTTACCTGCGCGTTCCTTGTCGGCATGTTCTACATGACGAACAGCTGGGATCTTCCGATATACTTCGTTGTTTCGGGCGCGATCATTCTGTTCTCGAACCTTGTCGTATACCGGTTCAGCGCGAGAGCATGGATCCTTACGGCATATCAGGCAGCGCTTTTCCTGGTGGTCGGCATCTTCGTAAGCCTGCCGTTCATCGTAAGCTTTGACAGCATTTCGACGGGTATCGGCTTTACGAGCCGTCACACATGGCTCCGCGAATTCCTCGTGCTTTGGGGACTTCCTTTCGCCTGCCTGATCGTTTTCTTCGTTGTGACTAATCGTGAGATTCGAAAGACCAAAAAGAAGGACGACGACCGACTCTGGATTGAGCGGTTCCTGTCCGGTATGACCGTGGCGGATTTCTTCGTGATGACCATCGCATTTTGCGCGGCAGGCCTTGTTCTGATGCCCGAGGTTATCTATGTCCGCGACATCTACCAGGGCGCATACGAGCGCGCCAACACGATGTTCAAGCTGACGTATCAGGCGTTCATCATGTTCGGCTTAAGCATGGCGTATATTTCGATTAAGTATCTGAGCATGCCGAAGAGCAAGTTCCAGAAGGGCTTCGCGTGCGCGGCCGTATTCCTGCTTCTGACCGCTGCCGGCTACTTCAACGAGTGTTATACCGGATGGTTCAGCGGCAAATACAGCACCCTCGACGCGAGCGCCTTTGTTGCGAATCAGAATAAAGACGATGCGGAGATGATCAAGTACATCAATGAGAATATAGAAGGTCAGCCCGTCATCCTTGAGATGGGCGGACTGAGCTATACGTATTATAACCGGATTTCCGTATTCACCGGCTGCCCGACGGTCATCGGCTGGCAGACCCACGAATGGCTCTGGAGGAGCAGCGGCGATCTGGAATGTCCGGAAGAGGTTTCGCAGCGTGAGAAGGATGTCCGGACGATCTACACCTCAACGGATGCCAACGAGGTGATGAGCCTTCTCAACAAGTACGGTGTCCAGTACATCTACATCGGCGAGAATGAGCGCACCTACGGTTACGAATCGCTCAATTCCTCCGACGAGAGCGCCAAGAAGATCGGCGACGCCTACTATCGGAAGATTGACACGAATATCGACCTTCTGCTTTCCCTCGGCGACATCGTCAAGATCATCCCCGAGACTTCGAAGAAGAAGTATGCGACTTACCTGATCAAGGTGAGAAGGTAGTTTACACCATTACAACGCACTTTTCGCTGTAGAGGCTGAGCTTTTCATCATGCGTGAGAAAGGAGAAATTCTCCGATTTCGCCTGCGAGAGAAGCATTCTGTCAAACGGATCATTATGGATTTTGTCTGCCTGCTCCGTGTTTAACTGAGCTGCGCCGGCAACATGTTCGTTCTTCAGCGGAAGCGGGATATAACCGGACTCGTCACAGTAGGAGATGAAGTCCGAAGCAGTCAATGAGAGATTGTTCCTGGGACTTGCGCATTTCAGAAGGACCTCCCAAGTCGAGACGGAACTGTAGTATACGGTGTTGTCCGGATCCGTAATCATGGCGCGTGCCTTGTCACTGAGCTTCGGACTGTCGCTGATCGCCCATAAAGCAATGTGGGTATCCAAAAGAATATTCATAAGTCGCCTCCTGTCATAAGGGAGGCGATTTCTTCGTTCGCCGCGTCAAAGTCATCCGGAACCGTGAACTTGCCGCGCGCTACGCCGATCCGTTTGGAAACAGGGGTGCTCTTAAGCGGGACGATTCTGGCTACCGGACGTCCGTTCCTTGCGATGATAACAGAGGACTCCCTTCCGAGCTCAATCAAACGGAGAAGTCTGGATAACTGGGTCTTGGCTTCGAAAACGTTTACTACCATGTAAAACACTTCCTTTCTGACTAATATGACTAACTTGGTCTACCTAGCTAAATCGTAGCAGATTTTCGCTCCGGTTGCAAGTATTTTTTCAGACCCGGAAACAGAAAAATGCTGTCCGTTAAATCGGACAGCATTTGTTATATTATGACCTCAGTAAAGCACAGGAAACCTGTTCGACAGGTAACCCGGAAACGGAGATTGTGCAACAGAAACCGTACAGCGGAAAGCGAGGTTATAATCATGAATAAAGTCATTAATTGGATTCGCAATCATAAGGAAGCAGCAGAGGATGCGGCAGGGCTTGCGGCATTCGCGGCCGTGACCGTGGCGTTCTTCTTCGGAAGCGAAGTACTGCTTGTCGTATGCGGCGTCGCCGGCGTGCTCGCCATCGGGGCGAACGTTACCGCTTAATCTTCTTTATCTTCCTTCTCCGGCAGGAGAATCCGGACGCGGACCACGCGGTTTTTGGCTACCGTTTCGGCGATGTAGGTCACATCGTCCTCGGTGATGCGTTCGCCGGTGGAGGGCAGGTGCTCGAGAAGGTGTATCAGGTGGCCGGCAATCGAATCGTAATCGTCGGATTCGAGGTGCAGGCCGAGGGTTTCGTTGATGTCCTCGAGGCGGGCGTTACCGTGCACGATGTACTCGGTATCGCTTACCTTGCGGATTTCGTCCTCCTCGTCGGCGTCGTATTCGTCGCGGATCTCGCCGACGATTTCTTCGAGCAGATCCTCGAGGGTGATGATGCCGGCGGTGGCGCCGTATTCATCCAGAACGACCGCAATCGTGACGGACTCCTTACGGAGCTCGGCAAGAAGGTCGGACGTTTTCTTAAACTCAAATGTGAAGAAAGGCTTTCTCATGGTTCCGGCCACCGAGAAAGCTTTTTTCTCGCCCTGGTACCGGAAGAAATCCTTCAGAAACAGGATTCCGACAACGTTGTCCCGGGACCCGCGGTACACGGGAAGACGGGAGTAATTGTTCTCGCGGAAGGCTTCCACGACCTCGTCGTAGTTCGCCTGTACATTTACGAAATCGACGTCGATACGGGGAACCATGACATCCTTCGCGAGGGAATCGCCGAAGTCCACAACGTTCGCTATCATTTCCCGCTCATCGCTTTCGATGACGCCTTCCTCGTGGCTTACGTCCACGTAAGTCAGAAGCTCGTCCTCGGTGATGACTGCGGCCTTCTTCGTGTCAATGCGGAACAGGAACAGAAAGACTCGCGCGATGCCGTTTACGAGCCAGATGACCGGCGTCATGACCGTCATAAAGCCGTAGACGAGGGGCGCGTAGAACATGGCAAGGCCGTCCGCATGGATCGACGCGGCCGTCTTCGGAACAATCTCGCCGAAGATAATGACGAGAAATGTGAGGATGCCGGTTGCTGCGGTCAGGTAACTGTTCCCGAACTGGATGTTGACGAATTTGGCGGAAAGGGCGGAAGCGGACAGGTTGACGATGTTGTTGCCGATCAGGATGGCGGAGAGCATCTTCGTGCTTTTCTCCTCCAACTTGAGGACAAGCTTCGCGGCCTTACGGCCGTCGTCCGCAAGAGTACGCATCCGCAGCTTGTTCACGGACGTAAGCGCCGTTTCTGCGGACGAAAAGAAAGCGGAAAGAACCAGAAGGATTCCGATAACAATCAAAATTATTCGCGCGTCAGGGTCTAAAATAAAATCACTCTCCTTAGAAAGATTTGTCAAGGATTATATATGTTTTCGCGTCCGTTGTCAAATTGCGGCCGGGCGGGCGGAAAAACTCACGACCGAACCGGCCGGCAATTGCGGTTAAACATACGAAAGAAAATGACACACCACCACGGCGTAACCCATGAAGCCGAGGATGAGCATGATCAGGAAAATCTTGCCGGCTCTCGAATCCAGTTGGGCGTCCACGAGGCCGGTTTTGAAACAGACTAAGAAGATGATTCCGGCGAGGAACGGAATGACGCCGATTATGATCTGAAGAATCGAAATCTTAACGGCGATGGTGTCTACAAAGTGATCGGCCTGCAGGGAAATCGTAATCTTATAAGACTGCTGCAGCTTGTCACGGTAGATTCTGAAGGTGCGGCCGGTTCCGTCCGGCGTGGAGCGCACGAAACCGGTCACAAGGCAGCCGTCCTCGTCCTTAGCAACGCCCTCATCGTCGAAGTTTCTGCTGTACCAGTTCCTGTCGGCGCGGATGATCATCATTCCGCTCGCATCATCCGTGAACACCGCATAATAGTATTCGGTTCCGGTCGGAATCACGCCGTTGATCGAATGCTTTACGGTGTAGGAGGCGCTTTCCAGCGCGTATTTCGCGCGAAATGTGACCCATTCCCCCTGTTCAAGCTCCGTAAACTTCGCAACGGACATCTCAACGGGGTCCTGCTTCCGTATAAGCGTCCGAATGCCGAAATATGCGCAGACCGCGAAAAGCCCGCCGAGAAGCGTAACCGCGATGCCGATTAAAATCTTGTTTTTCATATCAATTATCCTCTGTGGGGCAGCGAAAACGGAAATGCCAACCCTCTTTAGTAGTAATTCCGGAAATGCCACACCGCCTTTTCGCGGTGAACACCGTTACCCGGAAACACCTTGAAGTATAATCGAGCGTGCGGGGAGTGTCAAGCACGAAAGGAGTGGCATTTTACGCGGGGATATGGTATAATAACTCTGTATAGCGTTTTGGGAGAACCTGACAGATAGGAGTATATAAATGTTAGAGTTACGTAACATCGGTTTTCAGGTGCCGGAGGAATCGAGCGGCACGAAAGAAATCCTCAGGGATATCAGTCTGACGATAGGCGACCGGCAGTTTGTGGCGATTACCGGACCGAACGGCGGAGGTAAATCAACCTTAGCCCGGATCATTATGGGCATTGAGAAGCCCACGTCCGGAAAGATTCTTTTCGACGGGGAAGATATCACGGATTTGAGCATTACGGAGCGCGCGAAGCGCGGCATCGGATTTGCCTTCCAGCAGCCCGTGCGGTTTAAGGGCATTACGGTCAAGGATCTGATTGCGCTTGCCGCAGGCAAGAAGATTTCCACGACGACCGCCTGCGAATTCCTTTCGGAGGTAGGACTTTGCGCACGCGACTATGTGGACCGTGAGGTGAATGCGAGCCTGTCAGGCGGTGAGCTGAAGCGTATTGAGATCGCGACGCTTCTTGCAAGACAGACGAAGTTCTCGGTATTCGATGAGCCCGAGGCCGGAATCGATCTCTGGAGTTTCGGAAACCTGATCCGCATTTTCGAAAGAATGCATAAGGAACTGAACGGCACGGTCGTTATCATTTCGCACCAGGAGCGCATCCTTAATATCGCGGACCGCATTATCGTCATCGCGGACGGCAACGTCCTTTCCGAGGACGCGAGCGAGAAGATTCTGCCGAAGATTCTGGATCGCACGCTTGAATGTCATTTGCAGGAGGTGCGGAAATAATGGATGCAATTCAGAAGGAAATGCTTGCGAAAATTGCCGACCTTCATGCGGTTCCGGCAGGCGCCTACAACTTCCGTGTAAACGGCGAAGGCGTGGGACGCAATACGACCGAACATATTGATATTGTTACGAAAACGGATAAGCCCGGCATTGATATCATCATCAAGCCCGGCACGAAGAACGAGAGCGTTCACATCCCGGTTGTTCTCAGCCAGAGCGGCCTCAAGGAGAGCGTGTACAACGATTTCTTCATCGGTGAGGACTGTGATGTCACGATCATCGCAGGCTGCGGAATCCACAATTCCGGTGACAGCGACTCTGAACACGACGGAATCCACACTTTCTTCGTAGGAAAGAATTCCAAGGTTAAGTACGTTGAAAAGCATTACGGCGAGGGCGACGGCCGGGGCGCGCGGATTCTGAATCCGCAGACGATCGTGCATATCGAAGAGGGCGGCCGCCTGGAGATGGATACCGTGCAGATCAAGGGCGTGGATTCGACGATCCGCACCACGAAGGCGGATCTGAAGGCGGGAGCCAACCTCGTTATCCGTGAGAAGATCATGACGCACGGAACGCAGACCGCGAAGACCGACTTCACGGTTGACCTGAACGGCGAGGACTGCGGCGCGGACGTGGTATCGCGTTCGGTTGCGGCGGGAGAGTCCCACCAGGAGTTTTATTCGAGAATTAACGGAAACAACCGTTGCACCGGCCATACCGAGTGCGACGCGATATTGATGGAGTCCGGCAACGTGGTTGCCCTTCCGGCGCTTGCAGCCAATCATCTGGATGCATCGCTGATTCACGAGGCGGCCATCGGTAAGATTGCCGGCGACCAGATCATCAAGCTGATGACGCTCGGACTCAGCGAAGAGGAAGCCGAGCAGCAGATTATCAGCGGCTTTTTGAAGTAAGTGAGGGGTTCATGAAACGATTTTTCATTCTTGTTGCGGCTGCCGTGCTTCTTCTTGGCGGCTGCAAAAACAAGGACAAGAAAGAACCTGACGGGCAGAGCAGCGTGCTTCCCGAAGGGACGGAGATTCACGTGCTTAGCCTCGGCAAAGCGGACAGCATTCTGATCCTTGCCGACGGGGAAGCCATGCTGATCGACGCCGGCTACGTTGAACAGGGCGAGCAGATTGTCGACTATCTGAAGGCGCAGGGCGTGACGAAGCTTAAGTACGTCCTTCTGACCCACGGCGACAAGGACCATGTGGGCGGAATGGCGCAGGTGCTTAGGGCGTTCGACGTAGAGCATGTGTACCTTTGCCCGAAGAAGGAGAAGTCCGAGGAATACCTTGCGATGACGCAGGCAATCGCGGACAAAAAGATCCCGACCTCCGTTCCGAAGTTGCTTTCGACGTTTACGCTCGGGAAAGGCACTTTCACGGTGCTCGGTCCCGGCGAGAAAGCCCTCGCGGACGGCAGCGACAACGACTGTTCGATCGTGCTCCGCTATGTGTACGGCGAACGCAGTGCGCTTCTGATGGGCGACGCCCTCAGCAAGACCGAGAAGGAGATGCGGGACAACGGCTACGAGATTCAGTCCGACATTCTGAAGGCCGGCCATCACGGCAAGACGGACGCGACGCAGAAGAAGTTCGTCAAGGAGGTTGCCCCTTCCTATGCGGTAATTACCTGCGGAAGCGGCGACGACGGCCCGGCGGACGATGTGCTCCGCGTACTGCAGGCGTTCTCGGTGGAAACCTACCGGACTGATGAACGGGGAACGGTCATATTTTCCTCAGACGGAAAGACATGGAGTGTAAAGACGGAGAGATAGTTTCCGTTCGCGGGAATGCCATAGAGGTTTTGTTTGTGCGGCAAATGCCATAGAAGTTTTCCATTTGCACGACCAACGCTAAGGAGGTGCGGCATGATTTCGGAAGAAATGAAACAGAAACTGATTCGCGAAGCGATTCTTGCCAGGAAAAACAGCTATTCGCCGTATTCCGGTTTCGCCGTAGGAGCGGCGCTCCTTTGCGAGAGCGGGAAGATCTACCGCGGCGCGAATATTGAGAATGCATCCTACGGACTTACGAACTGCGCGGAGCGGTCGGCAGCCTTTACGGCGGCGACGGCCGGAGAGCGCGTTTTCAAGGCGATTGCCATTGTCGGCGCCCCTGTGAAAGAGAAGGCAACAGAGATATGTCCGCCCTGCGGGAGCTGCCGTCAGGTGCTTGCGGAATTCGGCGCTGCCGACATGCCGGTCATCCTCGGAACCGAATCCGGAACGTACGAAGAGCGGACGCTTTCGGAACTTCTGCCGGATACGTTCAAACTGTGAAATTTCCCTTGACAAACACAGAGATTGTGCATATAATGCAAAAGTACGGTTTTTCAACTTTACAGACGTGGCGAAGTAGCTCAGTTGGCTAGAGCATACGGTTCATACCCGTAGTGTCGAGGGTTCGAATCCCCCCTTCGCTATCAAAAAAAGCTATCGCTTTCGCGGTAGCTTTTTCTGTGTCGTTTATTATGTGCAGGATGGCTTGTGCCACAGACATAAGTCATTCGCAATACTTACACATCATCCTCTGCATATGTCAGATTCATATTCACCCTCACGGCGTCCTGAATCGTGTCGAGGATGCGCTGGCCGTGGGGGCCGAGGCTTTCAAGGAGCCGTTTCTTCCGGTAGATTATGATCTGCGTCTGCTCGCAGGGGTCGGTGAGCTGGTCGTAAAGGGCATCCAGGTTCATGCCGAAGTAGGAGGGAAAGCCGAGCCGCCGCATCAGATAGGCGTACGCAACGGCCTTCTCGGTCATAAAAGCTCCGTCGATAACAACTGTTCTCATGTGCGTCTCCTTTCCTTAAGGCTCTCCGTAAAGCAGGGTAAAGCTTTCGTAATGGTCGTCCGTGTAGTAGATCAGACCGTCGTTCGAATAGATGATGCGCTTCGCACCGCGGGAGGATTTGCCGTCGGTGTCGATGTCGCATTCGTAGTATTTGCGGCCGTTCTTCTTCGGAAGCAGACCTTCGTAGTTGCCGAAATAGGTGCCGCCGATTGCGGCGCCTTCCTTGTATTTCTGCACGGAGCCGCCGGTCCAGCCGAGGGCTTCGGCTTCATCCTTCGTGATGTAATTGGACGGAAGCTTTCCGTAGGTATGGATGTATAAAGCGACCTCGTCCTTCGAGTAGTACCAGCCGTTCTCATCGATTGCGGGAGCGGGCGTCGGCGTCTTGGTCGGCTTCGGCGTAGCGGTAGGCTTGGTCGTCGGAGTCGGCGTAGCCGTATTAGCAGGCTCGGCCGTAGGAGTCGCTTCCTTCGTCGGTTCCGGCGTCGGGGTGGCATCCTTTATGCCTTCGCTTGTGGGTGTCGGCGTGTTGACGGCAAGCGTCGGTTCGGTATCGCCGCCGTTCTTCCCGGTCAGTTTCGGCAGCACAACGGAAACGATGACCAGAAGGGCCAGCATCACAATTATGGAAATCAGTTTTTTCTTATCGAGTTTCATAATTCCTCTCTATCCGGGCCGCGGCGCGGGTACGTCACGGCGTCTCAAGTCTACATACAATTTACCATCATCCTTCCGAAAAATCAACACATTGACAAGCATTGCTTCCTTAGGTAGAATAAGACAGACGGATTAGCGCAAAAGGGGACGGAAAAGCATGAAATCGTTAGAAGAATGCAGAATGGAAATCGAAAAGCTGGACAGCAAGATCGTTGATTTGCTTGTGCGGCGGATTTATGTGACCAATGAAATGGCCGAAGCGAAGAAGAAACAGAACCTTCCGGTCTATGACCAGTTGCGGGAGGACCTCCTCAGGCGCCGTGTGCGGCAGCTTGCCGGAGCGGAGTACGAGGAGATTGTTTCTGCGGTTTACGAGACCATCATTCAGGAAAGCAAGAAGCAGCAGATGCAGCGCTTCTTTGAGTAGTTAGAGGGGAGAAGACTATGCGGATTGGTACCGGTTATGATGTTCACCGCCTGACGGAAGGCAGAAAACTGATTCTCGGCGGAGTGGAGATTACGTTCGAAAAGGGACTGCTCGGACACTCGGACGCGGATGTTCTGATTCATGCAATCATGGATGCTTTGCTCGGAGCGGCTGCGCTCGGCGATATCGGGCAGCATTTTCCGGATAAGGACGCGGCTTACAAGGATATCGACAGCCGGGTGCTTCTTCGGAAGGTCCGGGAGCTGCTTGCCGGGAAACTGTACGTCGTTTCGAACATCGACGCGACCATCATTGCCCAGCGCCCGAAGCTTGCGACATACCTGACCGCAATGCGTGAGAACATCGCAGAAGATCTCGGCATCGAAGTGGGGCAGGTGAGCGTGAAGGCGACCACCGAGGAGGGGCTCGGATTTACCGGAGCCGGCGAAGGAATTGCCGCCCAGGCGGTATGCCTGATTACCGAGCCGGAGTTCCCGGAGTTCAGCCGTTGCAGCGCCTGCGGAGGCTGCCCGAGGTCATAACATTTTCCGCCCGAAAATGTGACACCCGACACCGGAATAACTGCCGGAGACAATCGATTACAAAGAATCGTCAGTGCCGTCAGAGGCATACTACGCGGGAAGAACGCAGTATTGCCTTTGACGGCGCTTTGTGCTATAATATATCTTGGTATGCTATGATTTAATCGCTGTAAAGGAGCGGGGAGAATGCATAAGAAATGTCTGGCTCTGTGCGGAGTGATCGCAATGATTCTTCTGTGCACCGCCTGCGGACAACCGAGGAATGCCGTAACGGATACCGGAGCGAAGAAAGTCGTTCTCGGAATCGGCAACGGAGTCGGTGACAGCAAGCCCTATGTGGACACTGACGCGCCGAGTCCGACGCCTACGCCGAGCCCGGATCCCGACGAGATTACGCCCACCGTTACCGAAGGTCCGACGCCCACCGTCGATCCGACGATCACGCACATCGTGGACCCGTCCGGCACCTTTACGGAAGACGACTGCGCCGTAATCGTCGCAGGGGTTACCATCCGTCCGGGTATGGAATTTACCGGAAAGGAAGAAACCCTCGGAACGATTATAGAGAAGCTCGAAGGCGTTTCCTGTCTGAATATCGGTTATGACATAAACTATTACTATAAAGGCTTTCATATTGATACGGTGACGCTTGCCGGCAAGCAGTATGTGTACAGCGCCACATTTACCGAAGTCGGTTTCGCGACCGAGAAGGGAATCTCGATCGGTTCCACCGAGGAGGACGTGATTGCCGCATACGGCGACCCGCATGAGATGACCATGGCCGGATTGGTGTATGTTTCCGGCAAGAAGAGTGTCACATTTATCGTATCGAAAGACCATGTAACGGAGATTATGCTTGCGGACGCAAGCTTTCAGTAAGAAAAGAGCGTAAGAGAGAAAGAGAGAACCAGACTTTTTTATGGGAGGAAAAAAAGCATGAGTGTACGTTCTCGAAGAAAGAAGATGCTGACCCGGTATCTGATCATCGGGGCGGTGGTCGTTGCCGTATTCGGTACGGCGATATTCTTTCTGGTTCGTGCGGTGAACAAGATTTTCGGTGAGAAGCCGGTTCCGGGAACCGAGGCCAATCCGACGGAGATGGTGGCCATTCCGACGGCTACGCCGATTCCGTGGGATCCTGCAGGAGTGCCGGATATCAACCACATCATCGCCAGTTCGGAGATTCTGACCGTCGGTTATGAGCCGGTTGCAGGCGCGACGGGGTATGAGATCAACTATCGTTCGGAAGAAGGCGACTGGGAACAGGTCGTTACACAGGACACCACTTGTTTCATCCCGATCAATTCCGGATTTACCTATCATGTTAAGGTGCGCTCCGTCGGACCTGAGGATTCCTTCGGACCGTTCTCGGGCGAAGGCATTGTTTCCGCCGAGGCGGTACGGCCGGTTGTCCGCATTGAGGGGCAGAACAGCCATTCCGTTAAGCTTGCATGGCCGCTCACGAGAGAGGGCGCGGATTACCTTGTTTATTATCGCACCGTGGGCGAAGAGGACTGGCATCAGATTGAAAGCAAGGACGCATTTATCTCCATCGGCGGACTGCGCACCGATACGCAGTACGAGGTTATGGTGGATGCAAGGAAAGAGGATTTTGCGACGCTGCAGTCCGAAGTTTTGCAGTTTACCCCTGAGGTAACGCCGGATTACGGCGATCCGTTCCTCAATGTATATGCCTTTTTGAAGGTCGGCGGAGAGTCGAAATCCGTTCCGTATACGGCGGAGAAGGGCTGCCTCGGCGTAAACTGCTGGGCACAGCTTGACACCTCGCTTTATACCGATGTCGCTCTCGGAACGATTGACTGCGCGCTTCCCGGCGGAACCCCGATGGTGATTACCGCCGATGAGGAAGGACATTATGTCTGCGAGCGCATGAACAACCGTTACAGCATCCATGTGACGGGCACCGTGAACGGCGAAGAAAAGCAGGGCTGGGTTCTGGCAAATGCCATGTTCGTTGACCTTGCCATGATCTATACGGCGTCCAACCAATACTCAATCCAGTATAACCGTACCAATGCCTACTCGTCGCTGTTTTCCTGCGGCGGTAACGGCAAGGAAGTCGACGTAAAATCCGACCACGACACGCGTTTCAACCCGCTCTATGTAAAGAACGGCGAAGAATCGCTGAAGGTCAAAGGTTACAACGAAATCGCGGATATCACCGGCAAAGCGCTTCCCAACTACGGACCGAGGGAACAGATGCCTGCTGTCTGGGACGTTGCGATTACCCTTCTGACAGCGCAGAAGAACGCGCTCGATAAGGGCTACTGTCTGCTGATTTACGAAGCTTACCGCCCGAACGCGACCTCGAAGAAGGTATTCAACGCGATGACCGGCAACGGGTATTTCCGTGAGGAAGCCGTGAACAAGAACCTCAAGGACGACAAAGGCAACGATAAGAAGCTGACGCTCGCCAACGGTTATCTTGTCGGAAAGAACTACACGGAAGCTTACTTTATTGCGAACAACTCAAGCGATAACCGTGGAATTGCGCTTGACCTGACGATTATGAAGTACGATTCCGTTGATGCCCTCGGCAAAGAGGTGGAGATGCAGACCAAGATGCACACCCTTGACTATCGCTGCGACATGACCTACAACACGAAGGAAGCCGGAGATCTGTATAACATTATGACCACCGGAACCGGTCTCGCTCCGCTTGTTGCCAAGCAGGAGTGGTGGCATTTTGAGCTCGGAAGGGAAAACATCTCCCTGTTCCCGCTCATCAAGGACTATATATATGCCAACTACAAAATCTGACGAATCAGATTACGGAGTATAGATGACAGACGAGAACGACAAAATCGAACAGCTGAGTCCCGCAGAAGAGATTCTCTCCGAGAATCCCGTGCATCACGTTGCGGAGACCCTTTCGGCCGCCCTGGAAGAGGAACTGGCGCTTACGGATTCGGATTTTCCGACGGAAGATCCCGAAGACCCCGAAGAACCCGAACTCTCCGAGGGCTATTCGGCGTCTGTTTCGGACCCGATCATTGCGGCAGCCGTGTCCGCCCCGTCCATATTGGCGGAAAGCGTTGCCATGGAAGAGGCAGGAGCCGCGGCAAATGCTACGGCAGAGGCCGGGTCCGCCGCGTCCGACGAAGTTCCTGCGGAATCCGATGTTGTGGCAGCAGAAGACAGCGCTGCAGCAACGGAAGAAGGTGCTGCCGAAGCAGTTGCTGTGGAAGCAGAAGAAGGCACGTCAGCAGAAACCGACGTTGCATCAGAAAACACTGCAACTGCGTCTGACACTGCAGCAGAAGACGGCACTGTGGCAGCAGCCGCTGAGACCGGCGAAGCATCTTATTCCGAAGAGAATGCAGACGCTGAAACGATACCGGAAGAGGAACTCCTCACCGAAGAGGAGATGATTCTTTCGCTTCACCGAAAGAAAATGAAGAAATCCGCCCACCTGTTCCTGCAGCTGCTGATGGTCGGCGCCATGATTGTGGTTGCTTACCTTGCGGTTTATTATTCGTATCTGACCGGATGGCATGAAACGTCGCGGGGACGCTTCTATATGAGCGAGAACCGCAAACTGACGGGCCTGCAGCGGATTGACGGCAAGATGTACCTGTTCGACAGCGACGGATACCTGATCGAAGGCGCTGCCGAGAAGGACGGCAACATCTACTATTGCACGAAGGACGGTATCAGCACCGGTTCAGTTGCCATTGACGGCGAAATCTATTATTTCTGCGAGCCGGACGGTGTGCTGCGACGTGGTTTCTATACACTGAACGGCCTGGATTATTACCGGAATTCCCATGGATTTGTCGAATCCGGATTCCGTGAGATTAACAATAACGTTTATTATATCGCATCCGACGGACGCCTTCTTGACGGATGGGCGCAGTGTGACGGGGGAATGCGGTATTTCCGCCCTGTTGACCATACGATGGTTTCCGGTTTCTGTCCGGTGGACGGCGAGCTCTACTACTTTGACTGGAACGGTTATGTGGTGAAGGGCTTTATCCGGACGGAGGACATGTGTTACTATGCCTCCGAGCCGAACGGCGCGCTTGTATACGGCCGCGTCGAGGTGGATGGAAAAGAATACTACCTGACCGAGAAGGGCGAGGTTCTGAACGGAATCGCCCCGGCTGAGGATGCCGACTGGTACTTTATTGACAACGCGTTCCAGTCCGGCTGGATTGAGGACGATACCGGTTCCTTCTACAGCACCGAAAAGGGACTTGTAACGGGCCCGCAGGTGATTGACGGCAAGAATTACTACTTCGAGAACGATCACCGCCTTGCCCGCGGATGGGTCACCCGCGAAACCGGAAAGTACTTCTTTGATGACGACGGCGTCATGCTGACCGGCTGGCAGACCATCGAAGAGAAGACATATTGCTTTGCTGACGACGGTATTCTGTATGTCGGCGAGCACGAAATCGACGGCACCAAGTACATGTTCCAGGAAGACGGCGCATATTACGACGGCTTCAACGAGACCGAGCTCGGTAAGCAGTACTACGTTAAGGGTTATCTGCAGACCGGTGTTACGAAGATTGAGGATAAGTATTATTTCCTGAACGATGACGGCGTTCCCACAGGCGGAATGCAGAGGGTTGACGGCATTCTCGGAAACTACAACGAAGACGGTTCCGCACAGCCCGGATGGAAGACCATCGACGGGAAGAAGTATTATTTTGCGGAAACCGGTTTGATGGTGCGCGGAAACGTATACATCGGCGGCAAGCGTTACTACCTTGCAAGCAACGGCGGATTCCTTCCGGCCGGCTGGCAGACCGACGGCGGCAAGATGTACTGTTACAGCGACGGTACCATCGCAGTCGGCGCGGTATGGATTGACGGCGTTCTGTACGGCTTTAATGACAACGGCTATCTGATTACGAAAGAGGGCCTGCAGAAGGTCGGCGGACAGCAGCGTTACGTCTACGCGTCCGGCCAGCTTGCAACCAATACGCAGATTACGGTCAGTGGCCGCGTATATAACATTGACGGCAACGGTGTTGCCACGGTCCGTTTCGGTACGATTACCGAAGAAAACCTCGACGAATACCTGCAGTACGCACTTGACAACGAAATCGGAAGCCGCAACATTTCGTCAATAGCCGCCTGGGTAAGAAGAAAGATCGGCTATTACAACTACTGGTCATCGGGCAGCAAGGGCATCCGTACGCTCGCCATCGAAGGCCTGAATAAGGGCTACGGTGCCTGCTGGCACTATGCGGCCCTTATGACGCTCACACTCCGCGCAGCGGGTTACGAGGCAAAGGTAATCAAGGGCGGCGGCCATACATATGCCGAACATAACTGGACGGCGGTATACACCGGCGGCGCATGGCAGTATGTCGACGCAATGCGCAACACGTCGGTTATGAGCCAGGCGGCTCTTGACGCCGTAACGTTCTATTATACCGATTCACGGTACGGTCCGAGACCGGGCCAGGCGAATTACACCGACAAGTATTACTACGGCTATACTAAGCCTTAAATGGAGTTTTCATGGTATTCAGTTCCGTAACATTTTTATGCATTTTCCTGCCGATCGTGTTTCTTCTGCACGTCGTTCTTCCGAACGGCCGGCTTCGGAATGCGGTTCTGATCCTCGCGAGCATCGTTTTCTATGCTTACGGGGAGCCTGTCTATGTCCTTTTACTGCTTGTTTCCGTAATTCTCAACTACCTGTTCGGCCTCGGCGTCGCAGGGAAACGTAAGAAGCTGTTCCTCACGGCGGCAGTCATCATAAATGTCGGACTGTTGTTCGTATTTAAGTACGCGGGCTTCTTCGTGACGTCCTTAAACGACGTGCTTCCGAAGAGCGCGGCGCTTCCGGTTCCGAAGCTGACGCTTCCCATCGGTATCTCGTTCTATACGTTCCAGGCGCTGTCCTACGTAATCGACGTATACCGCGGACAGACGGACGTTCAGAAGAATTTCTTCCGGCTCCTTCTGTACATTTCCTTCTTCCCGCAGCTGATTGCCGGCCCCATCGTCAAATACCATGACATCGCCGAGGAAATCAGCAACCGTAAGGTTACCGTGGACGGAATCTACGCAGGAATCGTACGGTTCAGCCTCGGTCTCGGAAAGAAAGTATTGATTGCAAATTCCATGGCATTTGTCGCCGATTCCATCTTCGCGATGCAGAAATCCGATATCGGAATTCTGACCGCGTGGGTCGGCGCGTTCGCCTATGTCATGCAGATTTATTTCGACTTCTCCGGATATTCCGATATGGCAATCGGACTGGGGCAGATGTTCGGATTCCATTTTCTCGAGAACTTCAATTACCCCTATATCTCCGGCAGCATCCGCGAGTTCTGGAGACGCTGGCACATCTCGCTGTCGACGTGGTTTCGGGATTATCTGTATATCCCGCTCGGCGGAAACCGGAAGGGAAGAGGGCGGACCATCTTCAACAAGTACGTTGTCTTCTTCTGTACCGGCTTCTGGCACGGCGCAAACTGGACGTTCCTCGTATGGGGCCTGTTCCACGGGTCGCTTGAGATGCTTGAGGAGAAGCACTGGATTCCCGTTCACAAGGAATGGAAGGTATTCAACCATATCTATACGCTTCTTATGGTTACCGTCGGATTCGTTATATTCCGCGCGGATACCATTAAGCAGGGATGGGATATGATCCTTGCGATGTTCGGGTTCGGGCCGCAGGGCTCGGCCGGATGGGTCAGAACGCGGGCGATGCTGTCGCCTTACGTTCTCTTAATCATTGTCTGTTCGATCATCGGCGCAACACCGCTCCTTAAGAACCTTGTGGGGCGCGTTAAGAATACGAAGCACGGCGGGGCTCTCTGTGAGTACGGCTCGATGCTTGTTTCCCTGATTATCCTCGGGCTCTGTATGATGGCGCTTGCGTCACAGAGCTACAACCCGTTTATCTATTTCCGATTCTGATTACCGGAGTTTTTATGAAGAAAAAGATTGTATTCATCATAATCTATCTGCTCGCCTGTGTGGCTCCGTTCGCGACGGTGTGGATCCAAAAATCCGACACCTCTTCGGCTGAGAAGCGTGAACTGGCGGCGTTTCCGAAGCCCATGAAGGAGGGACGTCTGAACACGGATTATTTCACCGAGTTTGATGCCTGGTTCACGGATCATATGGGCGGCCGTTCCGAGCTGATCGAAGCCCAGACGGTGATGAAGGAGTATGTCTTCGGAGAGTCCGCCGAGAGTTCGATCATTCTCGGAAAGAAGGGCTGGCTTTTCTACGAGAAGACCGCCGACGATTACTGTCACGTGCGGACGCTTACCCCGCGCAATACGGAGAATGTAGCGTACACCCTCCGTATGGTGCAGGATTACTGTAAAAAGGCAGGAGCGGAGTTCGTTTTCACCGTTGCGCCGAACAAGAACACGCTGTATCCCGAGAACATGCCCGCGCGCTATGTGCAGCTTGACTGTCCGAGTAACCTCGACGCATTGAAGCCGGCGCTTGCAAGAAACGAAGTCTGTTACGCGGACCTGAAGCAGGCATTTCTCGATGAGCCGCGCGTATTCTATCATCCGCAGGATTCCCACTGGACCTATGAGGGCGGCTTCCTCGCTTATCGGACCATCATGGATAAGCTTGCTCCGAGAACCGGCACGCTATTGAGCATGACCTATACCGAGCGGAGAGACTGGGATTCGGACCTTACGAACATGATTTATCCGAACGCGCCCGATACCGACCCGCAGGTTTATCCGAATATCAATTACACCTTCCAGACGAAGACGCCGAACGTGTTCGATGAGGCGCTGGTAATTGAGACCTACGGCGGTCCGGGGGAAGGAACGGTTCTGATGTTCCGGGATTCCTTCGGAAATACGACCTGGAGATACTTCGCGCAGACGTTTGAGAAGGCGGAGTTCCAGCGTGCGGTGCCGTACCGCATGAGCTCGGTGGAGCGGCTCGGCGCGGACGTCGTTATATTGGAAATCGTTGAACGGAATCTGATCAACCTCGCCGAGAAGGCGCCGATGATGGCGGCTCCGACGGAGAAGATTGAGATTCTCGATGCCTACGACATGTCGGCCGGCGAAAACCGGATCGAGTACGAATCCGTTACCGGCTACTGTCACATCTACGGCACGATCGATGAGCGGTATCTCGGCGCCAAATACAAAGCATATATTATAGCCGGAACCGAAGAAGATAAGATATTCTACGAGGCGTTCCCGATTTACGAGAAGGAGCTTCTCGGGGCGGAGATCACGAAAGACAACGGCTTCTCCGCATATATACCGGAGTCCGAAAAGGACCGTGTACTCGGCATTCTCGTGTACACCTCCGGACAGTATTACATCAAAAAGGAGTCAAAATAAATGGAAAACCGTTTGCAGCTTTATAACACGCTTACCAAGAAGGTGGAACCCTTCGTACCGAACGTTGACGGAAAGGTCGCGATGTACACCTGCGGTCCGACCGTGTATCATTTTGCGCACATCGGAAACTTAAGAAGCTATATTCAGGAAGACGTTTTGGAGAAGACCCTTCGTTACCTCGGCTACGACGTGAAGCGCGTTATGAACATTACCGACGTCGGCCATCTGACCGACGATGCCGATTCCGGCGAGGACAAGATGTTAAAGGGCGCGCAGCGCGAGCACAAGACCGTTATGGAAATCGCGAAGTTCTATACCGACGCGTTCTTCTCGGATTGCGCGAAGTTAAACATCAAGACGCCTGACGTTGTGGAGCCCGCGACGCACTGCATCCCCGAGTTTATCCATATGATCGAGGTTCTCCTTGAGAAGGGCTACGCTTATCAGGCCGGGGAAAATGTGTACTTCGATACCTCGAAACTGAAGGAATACTTTGTCCTTACGAACCACAGCGAGGATTCGCTCCTTGAGGGCGTCCGCGACGATGTGGATGTGGACCCGAACAAGAAGAACAAGAACGATTTCGTTCTTTGGTTTACGAAGTCCAAGTTCGAGGATCAGGCCCTCAAATGGGACAGCCCTTGGGGTGTAGGTTATCCCGGCTGGCATATCGAGTGCTCGTGCATCAGCATGAAGCATCTCGGCGAGTATATGGACATTCACTGCGGCGGCGTGGACAATATCTTCCCGCATCATACGAATGAAATTGCGCAGTCCGAGTCGTATCTCGGTCACAAATGGTGCAACTACTGGTTCCATGTACATCATCTGAACGATAAGAGCGGAAAGATGAGCAAATCAAAGGGTGATTTCCTTACGGTTTCCCTCATCGAGAGCAAGGGCTACAAGCCGCTTGTATACCGTTTCTTCTGCTTGCAGAGCCATTACCGCAAGCCTCTCGAGTTCTCTTACGAGGTACTCGACCAGATGACGGCTTCTTACGATAAGCTCGTGAAGAGAATTGCGGGCCTTAAGAAGGATACGCCGGTGGATCAGGCAGCTTTCGATTCTTACAGAAAGCAGTTTGAGGACTGCCTGTGCAACGATATCAATACCGCTTCGGCGATTACCGTTTTATATGATGTTCTGAAGGCCGATATCAGCGACGGAACGAAGTTTGCCCTTGCGGAGAGCTTCGATACCGTATTAAGTCTCGGACTGACTGCAGCGCAGACGGAAGAGCCCGCAGCCAAGGCCGATGACGAGCTGACCGCATTCGTTAATGCGAAGATTGCGGAGCGTGCCGAAGCCAAGAAAGCAAAGGATTTCGCGAAGGCTGACGCAATCCGTGCGGAGCTTCTTGAAAAAGGCATTCAGATTAAGGATACGAGAGAGGGCGTCGTATGGGAGAAGATCTGACTTCCATTATCCGGGAACGGTTCGGCTATGAGACCGTCGACGCGAAGCAATACTCGCCGTTAGCGCTCGCATTTGTCGGCGACGCCGTGTATTCGTTACTGATTCGCACAAGGCTTCTATGTGAGCGGGAGCGAACGGTAAACCATCTGCATAAACATGCGGCCGACGAGGTGAAGGCCGAGGCGCAGAAGGAGCTTATGACGCGCATTCTGCCGCGTCTTACCGAAGAGGAAACAACCGTCTATAAGCGCGGCCGAAACGCGAATTCGCACACGGTAGCTAAGCATGCGTCGGTGACGGATTACCGGATTGCGACCGGATTCGAGGCTTTGATCGGATTTCTGTATTTAGAGGGCAGAACGGACCGGATCATGGAGCTGGTTTTCGGACAGGAATAAAGTACGAAACTGTCGGTCCGCTGGGCATGTAATTGCGGACGAAAGGAATAGAAATCATGGATGAACAGAGATACAGCGAGACTTTGATCGAGGGACGCAACGCCGTTTTGGAGGCGTACCGTTCCGGAAAGACCGTTGATAAACTGTATGTGCTTAAGGACTGTAAGGACGGGCCAATCCGCTCCATACTCCGCGAGGCGGAGAAGGGCGGCACGATTGTCAATTTCGTGGATAAGGAACGGCTTGACCATATGAGCACCACCGGCAAGCATCAGGGCGTGATCGCGCAGGCTGCTGCTTACAACTATGCCGAGGTGGACGATATTCTGAAGATTGCCGAGGATAAGGGCGAGCCGCCCTTTTTGATTCTTCTCGACGGAATCGAGGATCCGCATAATCTCGGCGCGATGATTCGTACCGCCAACCAGGTAGGGGCGCACGGGGTAATTATTCCGAAGAACCGTGCAGTGGGACTTACCGCCACGGTTGCCAGAACTTCGGCGGGAGCGCTTAACTACACTCCGGTCGCGAAGGTGACCAACCTGACAAGAACCATGGAAGACCTGAAAAAGCAGGGAATCTGGTTTGTCTGTGCGGATATGGCCGGGGAGACAATGTATAAGACCAACCTGACCGGCCCCATCGGGCTTGTCATCGGCAACGAGGGAAGCGGCGTGAGCCGTCTCGTGAAGGAACACTGCGATTATACCGCATCCATCCCGATGAAGGGGGATATCGATTCCCTGAATGCATCGGTTGCAATGGGTGTTCTGGCATATGAAATCTTACGTCAGCGAATGGGTGGCAAATGACAAAGGATTACAGCGTACTAAGCGATGAAGAGCTCTGTGAGACGGCGAAGAAGGATAAGAACGCGGAGGAGTTTCTTCTCGTAAAACATAAGGATCTGGTGCGGTTTGAGGCACGCAACCTGTACCTTTCCTGGGGCGAGTGGGACGATCTGCTGCAGGAGGGTATGATCGGTCTTCTGCAGGCAATTCGCGGTTATTCGAAGGAGAACGGGGCGAGTTTTGTCACATTTGCCGCGTTATGCGTACGAGGCAAGATGTTAAACGCCGTGACGGCAAGCAACCGAAAGAAGCACGGTGCAATGGAAGACTATATTCCGCTTGATTCCCCGGCTTTTCAGAGCGAAGACGGAAGCGGGCTGTACGGCGTCGGGCGATATGACAATCCCGAGAGCCAGGTGATTCAAAGAGAAAATGCCGGAACGCTTCGGAAGAAGATTTTCGATGCACTCAGTAAGACGGAGGCGGCGGTGTTCACCGAGTACCTGCAGGGCATGGATTACCGGGAGATTGCGACGAAGCTTAATAAGTCGCCGAAATCCATTGACAACACGCTTCAGCGGATCCGGCGGAAGGTGCGCGAGCTGGGAATCTGCCCTCCCGCGGAAAGAGGCGCCGGAAAGCAAAAATAGTGCTTGCAAAACCAAAACGCGTGTGGTATTATAGCATTCGTGATTGCTGATGTGGCTCAGGGGTAGAGCGTTTCCTTGGTAAGGAAGAGGTCGCGGGTTCAATTCCCGCCATCAGCTTACAGTGAAGATTGCGGAAAGCAGGAGAAATCCGAGCTTTCCGCTTTTTTTGTCTTCAAGCAGAATGAGTACGCTCGTGAAGGTTTTGAGTGACAGACGATATGAAAATGTGGTATAATCTTCGAAAGCAGTTTTTCGGGGGCTTTGGATAAAAGGGATGGTTAAGATTCGCAACAATGTTTTCGCTACAGTTGTTATTATAATTCTTGTGGCTGTTTTTCTGATCAATTTATTCCTGTCACGGGATTATAATCTGTTTATGATTATGCTGACCGGCGGCGGAAGAATGATAAACTCCCTGGGGGCGTCGCACGCGTGTGTTTTTGAAGACCTCCAACTGCACAGATTAATTACTTACGGCTATTGGCATCCGACCATATGGCATTTGACGGCGAACGTTTTTGCGCTCTGGTTTACATGCTTATATCTGGAAAAAGTACTGAGCAGAATAAGTATTGCTCTCATATATCATTTGGCTCTAATCATTTCATGCACAGTGTTTTTGCTGATATTTCATGACGGATATATGTACGGCGCATCTCCGGCAATATTCTGCTTCCTCGGAATGATGGCTGCGTGGTTAATAAAGGATAGAGCATTGTTGGATGATTATAAAGGAATAGCGGGGATTCGTTATTTATTCTGCTATATGATATTATCCAATTTCCTGAGTTTGGGAACATTTGTCGTTCATTTAGCTGGTTTTTGTTTGGGCTTGCTCGTGGGATTTGTCGTTAAGAGAAAGAAAAATGTTATAGGGTGTTGAAAGGGGAAAATGCAATGGTTAACAGACGCGGCAGAGCAATTCTGATGCTTGTAATACTTCTTAATGTCCCGTTCTTCTTCGTGATTCCGTGGGAGAGAATCCTTTTCGATAAGGAGAAGGTTATTGAGGAGAATTCCGGGGATATGGTTACCGTGGATATGCGTGAATTGGAGCCGACCGGAGTCTATGTCTGGATGGAGAAAGGCAAACCTGTGGCAGTAAAAGACAAGAGACCGAACTGGTTTTTATGCAATTTCTACACCTGCACGCAGTTTTACGTGTACTCCGGGAATCAGGTAAGTGAAGAAACAAGAAACAGCGCCATGCGTACCATTGATGATGATAATCCGTGGGCTGTTTTGATTGCCGATGATGTTTTCAACATTCCGGATTCCGGGAAAGTGAAGCTGGATCTTTCCAATGCAAACCGGTTAGATCTGTCAACAACACAAAAGGCATTGGAGAAAGTCAATAAGAAGTATGGCCTTTCCGGCCGAAGTTACATAGATTGCGCAACGCCGTACAGCGAAGCATTGAATGCGTTTCGGACAAAGCGGATTGCGGTATGCTTTGCGACAGCCTGCGTGGAATGTCTGGTGCTTCCTATCATCCTTTTAATCATCGTGGCAGTCAAGCGAAAGAAGCAGAAGGCAGCAGAATAACGGGGAAAACTACGGCAAAGCCATCAAAACCTTCTTTGAACTATACAATAGAGAATTGCAGAAGCTGTTGATAGCACCGTTTGATATTAACTTGGGGGATTCAATCTAAATCAGGAAAGGAGACTTTACAATGGGTGTGCAGTTTGAGAACAGATGGTTGGAAGATGTGGCGAAAAAGGCGCTGAATTGGCCTGCAGAGGAAGATCTGACGCAGGAAGCATTGGAGAAGATTAAGTACGTGAAAATCGGTCGCAGCAACCGGTTTAATAACGGTTATGAAGTTGAATTGTCCACGGAGGTTCCGCCGGAACCGTTTGCGGATACGGATGGCGGTGACGAGTGGGTTTACTGTCTGCGAGGGAAGAACATTGAAGCCTTTTTGAATCAGGAAAGGCGGAACAATCTGCTGAATCCTTCCATGTTCGGATTTGACGATGAAGAATATAACGAGGCACATTCCGACGCGGCGCAGGCAGCATGGGAGAATTATAAACCGCATATTGTATCCGGCTTTGATTTCCTTGAGGTGATTGCTCTTTCCCAGGCCGAGGGCATGGATGCCACGGACCGACGGGCAGAGAGGCTTTTTTACGAATTGTACCGGGATATTCTTCATTTCACCGGAGTGCAGGTGCTTCGGATTACCGAGCTTGTCATGCCGGATTACAGAGTTTTTCAGGAGATGAAGCAACTGCGGGTACTGGAGCTTGTGGAGGCACATTTCACATCCGATGAAGGATACGAATGTCTTAAGGGTCTTCAGCAGCTCGCGTGCTGGCTGGATTAGTGTCTGGGTAACTTGGCTACGGCAGTAAAGGAGAGAAGGTATATGGGACTGTTCAGCGGATTCAAAAAGAAGAACGAAAAGAGTGATATGTCGGGAAAAGGTAACGCAGCAGAGAATACGGAAGATCCGGGATTTCAGGCTATTCTGGCGCAGCTTGCTAAAGTATATCCGAATCAGGACGGGGAGTTCTACGGGACAATGATTCCCTATCGGCTTGGAGGAAAAGACCCGTTGGATTATGTCGTAGTCTTCAAAAGTGAAGAAGGCATTCCGAATTGGCATTATGTTACCTGTGGATTCAGCGATCTATACACGAAAGAAGGCAAAAACGAGGAACTTAGCGGGTTTGGATTTGAACTGACGTTCCGGTTGGAGCGAAAGGAAGAGAAACCGCCGGCGTGGCCAATCAATTTCCTGCAAAATCTCGCCAGATACGTTTTCCAAACCGGCAATGTGTTCGAACCGAACCAGCATATGGATATCAACGGACCGATTGCCCTGTCGAAAAATACAAAGCTGGTCGCGTTGGGCTTCGACAGGGATCCGCTTTTTGGGAGTATCAACACCCCGAATGGCCGGGTTGATTTCATCCAGGTTATCGCTTTGACGATGGACGAAATGGATTCGATGATGCAGTGGGAAGGAGCTAAATTTCTCTCACTGTACCGGCGCTATGACCCTCTTGGGATTGCAGTTTTAAGCAGAGACAGCCTGCTCGACATAGAGGAGTTCAAAAAGGAACTGGACGAAGGGATCGAGCGGGACGGTTCATCCACCGGGGTATTCTATGTAAGCGGCGTGAACTTGGAAGTCGGCGAATACAACGGAATGAAACTGGCAATCCTGACGATGGGGGCGGGAAGTGTTTCCAAGATTACCGCCATGGTAAAGGCTCGTCTTTCCAAGGGAAGAAAGTTCTATCTGCAGGATGAAAAGCTGGCTATCGCATTTGTCATGGCTGAAAAATGCGGCTTCGGAAAAGAATCCGATGATTTCGGCGTTATACAGTTGAATGAAAAGGCACTGGAGGAATTTGTCGCAATCAAGCCCCATGTGGGCAAATATCCTCTTCGTTCCATGCCGCTGTTTATCAAAGTGGAGAAGACGGAAATCCGGGACAGTCAGGGCAATATCGTCAGTGTTGTGGAGTGATTGCCGGATTCCAATAATAATATAGCTGATAAGCAAAAAAGCATTATGTAACAACAGAGAGGGCAATAGCGGAGGTCGAGGGATTATGGAAAGAAAAGTGCATGCAGTCGAATATGGCATCTGTATTTGGTCAATGGGGAATTTTACGGGGTTTCTCAAAAGAGAAAAAATCAAATCGAAGAAACTGCTGGCGCTGTTTCAAAAGGATAAGAAAACGTTTTTGAAACTTGTAAAAGAAGGCGTTTGGATCCCGTTGCCGCAGCTCGACAGTGATGATTATTGCATCAAGGTTAAGAATCTCGGGGAGGAGTATGATGATCAGTGGGAACAGGTCCTGGCGTATGATGGCTTTAACCTTGAGATTGCGGACGGAATGTGGGTTTCAGGCCTTGGATCTTTTTTGAAATTCGATGAGGCTGAATATCCCGAAGAAGGTCATGAATATGAAGGGCCTTTTGGCATCAAGTGTTATCATTCGCGTGAGGAGAGATGGAATATTTCCCTTAACGGCTATAAAAGTTTTTCTGATATCCGGGTGGATTTTCCGTCCGGAAAATACCTGCTTGCAATTAAAGGGTTTGCCAGAAAAGAGATGATTGACAGAAGATTGGATAAAGAAGCTGTTAATTACGGATACCAGTTTGACCTGGTAAAAGTAAGCGAATTCAACGGGTTCAAGAATCCCAGAGAGGACGAGTATAATTTCAATATCGGCGGCATAGTGCGGAAGCTTAGGAGATAAGACCTTGGGAAAGCAGATTAATTACTGCATTGATTACGATACTTTTATACTGCTGGCCCGGAAAGCTTTGGAGTATGGGTGTAAGATTATAAAAGAAAATGCGAAAGCGGGCACTGTTACAGAATCGGATTCGGTTGATATTATCTCAAAGGATTGTTTTCGTTACTATTTCTATGTCCCTGAAGCAGGAGAGTATGTAATCAAAAGAGCGGGAGAGAAAGAGTATGTTGATCAGGGATATTCTTCAAGCGGAGTTACCCTGATAGAAGCGGGAATGACGATAGTTCGTGAAGCAAAGAAGGAAATACAGAGGGGCCGCTTGTTCTGCGTTTCCGGGTATTATGACGAGAAAGGCGATTTTGTTAAGCGCCCTGATTGTGTCACAAAAATCTATAACGCATTGGTTCGATATCTCAAAAAACTGGTGCGTTATACGGAAGTTGAACACTTTGTTTTCAATCCCATGTATGCGGGCAGGAAATTTGTAAGTAAAGAGTACATCACAGACAAATGCATGATGCTAATAGAAAACGAAGACTACGCATTGGGGTAGCATTTTCCGGAGGTGATAAGATGGAAGAAATACCTGAGAGACTGAATTACGGCGAATGGGATGAGGCTGGATATGAGATCCCGGAGGAATACCAATTGAATGAGCATAGTTTTCTGCATGAGGCAATGCAAGTCTTTTATGCTGCCGGGGGATATGATTTCTTTAAGGTGGTAAGAGCAGAAAAATATGCTGACAGATGGCTTGATTTCATCGGAAACCTCTTCCAGGAGATTTACAGCGGCAAATACCATTCAGACGGAGCTTTGCACGATAATCCGCTTGATAGTGAAAGAAGGAGATCGTTAATGGAACAAGGAGTTCCGGATCTTTTTACCGGAGATACCATCGGATAATATGTTTGGGAAATCTGTACACTGAGGAGGAGATAACCAAATAGGAAAAGGGGTTACCATGATTGATGAAAACAGAATAAGAGTGATTAAAATCAGCAAGGAAGCTCTATTTGAATTCATTTATGAAAAATTCATAGATAATCAAGAACTGTATTTTGATGTGGATGCACTTGATGTGACGGATACATTTGATATTGATTTCGAAAATGGAGACTTTATCTTTTGCGTTCATAAAGATGAAGATGAAAACGGAAATTATATCGAGTTTCCTAAAGAGATTGATTTAAAGAAACTTTTGAAAAAATTGCCTGATACAACTAACACCATGTTTGGTGACGGAAGATATAAGGAATACTCAAAGGAAGAATTAATTGAGTTATCTAAGTAATTGTATTTATGTGAATAGGGGGTCAATATGAGTCAATGTGTACGGTGCAAAAAATATGCTGAGAAAGATTACAGATTTGTTGTAGTAAGATCAGTGATATCATCTCAAAGTAAAGAGTATATAGTTGTCAAACAGACCAAAGCTACTATATTTGAGAACTATGAAACTGTTGAAAGGGTCGGAATATGTAACAGCTGCATAAAGAAAGAACGCAATAAGCTGGCGCTTGGAGGGATTGGTTTTTCGCTGCTCTTCGCGTTTTGCCTGATAGCTTATACACGCGCTTTCACACCGGGATTCCTGATCACATTTGGCGTTATGGCCCTGATTTCTTCAATGGGCTTTTTTGTCTATTCCAGAAGTAAAAAAGACGCGTTTTATGCAGCGGACATCAGACGTAATATGAGCGAGAAGAGATTTCGATATGTTCCCGTAGAAGTCAGCCTGTACTGTCCCAAGAACAGTACCACCCCGAAAATTAAGATTTTCAAAGAAAGAACAGGCATGAGAACCGAAGTGGCCGATAAGGTGTTTGAAAAGTTTGTGGTTCCCGGTAATGGTGATGAAATCATAGATTCGATACTTCTTGCCCAAGAAGGAAATGAAACGTAAAATGTAACAAGCTCGTTGTTAATGAATTCTTATTTTGGGAGCGTGGAAACGTGATTACATACAGTGAATACATTACGCCGGAAGAGTACATGGGACTCCGTAAGATGGTCGGCTGGGTTGAGTTCCCGCTTGAACAGGCCCGGGCCTGTATCGAGAAAGCTTTCATGATCCTTTGCGTGCGCGACGACGATAAAGCAATCGGAGTTGTCAGATTACTCTGGGACGGAGGATATATCGCTTTTCTGTCCGATGTTATTGTGGATCCGAAGTATCAGGGGCAGGGAATAGGCCGTAAGCTGGTTGAAGCAAGCATTCGGAAACTGAGAGAGGGAATGAAACCCGGATACAAAGTAAAGCTGACCTTAAACTCAGCCAAAGGGAAAGAGCCCTTTTACGAGAAATTCGGGTTCAAAGTGCGTCCGAACGAGGATGCGGGCCCGGGAATGGATCAATGGCTGATCATGGATGAGGAATAGATAGTTGATTTGTTTAATCTGTATGAGAGGATTTGAAAAGTCTGATGATTAATACTTTGTCTATTATAGTTACCGCCGCCTTTTTTATTTGCTACTTTGTTTTCTTCCATCTTTCCGTAAGAAAATGCTTTTATAAGGGAAACCGAAGCAGGGTTTCCCTGTTCTTTGCGATACTCTTTTCGAACCCGTTCGTCAGTTACTTGCTGGTTGTATTTTCAATGTTCATGTTATCCTATATCAGCTCGGCGGACTTTTTTATTCGCATATCCGATACAAAAAATCCGAATCCATTGTTCAATGTTTTGTTTTTCTCTGTGACGGCCCTGGTATACCTTGCGCTGCTGTTCCTCTCATCATTAAAGATAGGAAAATGGCTCGGAGTAAAAAACAGAATGCTTGTAACCTTCCTTTATCTGATGTACGGGGTAATTCTGTTTCTGACGATGGAGGATTCTCCGGAGAAAGCTTTTCCCGATAACCCAACAGCTGCGGCGGTTCTTGACCTTGTGGTCTACACCCTTTTGCTTATCGCTACCATTCTGTTATATTTCCTGGTTATCAAAATGCTGGCAAAACTGGTTGATCGGAATTACGATCTGAACTGGAAGGTGTTTATTATCCCGCCGGCAGTGTTCATTTTTATCTATGAGACGCTCGCCATGGGATTTTTAAATACGGAGATTCTCAGCGGTAAGTATCTTCTGGCCGTAATCGTTACATACCTGTTTATCTGGGCGTTTTATATAATCCTGAAAAACATCAATGCAACGGCCGAAGCCATTGAAGCTAAAGACCATGTTAAAGCACTGTCTGTAGAGGTCATGGAGGCGCTTGCGCACACAATCGATGCCAAAGATGAATATACGAAAGGGCATTCCATCCGAGTGGCGAAATACTCGCGGATGCTTGCGGAGAAACTGGGACTCTCTGCCGAGCAATGTGAGAACATCTACTACATGGCGCTGCTGCATGATATCGGCAAAATCGGCGTGCCGAATGAAATCATCAACAGTACGTCGAAGCTCACTGATGAAGAGTATGCGATTATCAAAAAGCATCCTGCCCTTGGCGCAGATATTCTGTCGGAAATCAAGAGCAATCCGGACCTTGTCACCGGTGCGCGGTGGCATCATGAGCGTTACGACGGAAAAGGTTATCCGGACGGAAGACAGGGAGAGGATATTCCGTTTCTTGCCCGTATTATCGGTGTTGCCGACAGCTATGACGCCATGACGAGCAACCGAAGCTACCGCCGATTTCTGCCACAGGAGGTTGTACGCTCCGAAATCGAGAAGAATTCCGGTACGCAGTTTGATCCGGCGGTTGCGGCCTGCATGCTTGAAATCATTGACGCTGATACGGATTATGTTTTGCACGAATAGCTTGGGATAAATTCCACCGGTTTATGTCGTATATAAGGTCATCTTTCGGATGACCTTATTTTTTAGGGATTTTTGCATTTTTTTGTAGAATTTTCGGCCCAAACTTGGTATTATGATAAGTAGGCGTATTATGCGTTTGAGAAGGAGGGTTACTGTATGGCGGAAATGTTATGTGTTATGTGCAATGAGAACAAAGCCGGCGGGGATGGTTTGTGTGTCAAGTGCCGTTTTAGACTGAACACACAGCATGCGGATACTTCTCTTGCTGACCAGGAGCTGCTGCTCCCGGAGGGGCGTTATTACGGAAAGACCAAGAACGGAATCCCGAACGGACGGGGAGAACTGACATACAATGATTCGGACTCGCGGAAGTCTTATCGCGGCGAGTTTAAGGACGGCATGCGTCACGGCAAGGGGAAGCTCGTGTTCCGCAATGACGCTTATTACGATGGGGAATGGGTTCACGACAAATACGACGGCTACGGCGAAGAGTCGATCCCGGGCGGCAACGTTCTGGAAGGCTACTATGAGCAGGGCCGTCTGATCAGCGGTCATGTATTCTTCGGAGACGGCCGCGAGTATGACGGTGAGTGGAGCAACGACCTGCCGAACGGCATGGGCAAGATGTTCTTCCACGACGGGCACGCCGAGGAAGGTTTCTGGATCAACGGTGTATGCGCATTCCGCGAGAAGCCGGATGACGAGCAGATTGCGGCCTTCATCCAGAAGCAGGAAGAGCTTGCCAGACAGGAAGAGGAGGCGCTTGCCGAGGAGAATGAGCGCCGCCGCCTTGCGAAAGAGAAGCGCGACCGTATGATTCAGCAGCTTCGCGAGCAGCAGGCCAGAGAGCAGGAAGGCGGAGACCGCTTCTATGCTGCCGAGCCGGTATCGCAGGTTGAGGAAGAGATTTTTAATGCCGCGCGCAACGCAATGCCGAATGCAGGAGCAGCCGCGGAAGATGTCACGGATGCCGTTGAGAACGCTGCAGATACTGTAGAGAGTGCAGCAGATGCTTTTGATACCGCCATGGAAGCTGCTGCGGATTCGATTGAAAAGCCTGTAGAAGATGCTACAGAAGCAGCTACGGAAGTTGCTGAAACCGCTGCTGAAGAGGTTGCGGACTCGATTGAGGGATTCTTTGGAAAACCTTCAGAAGAGACTGCCGACGAGGCACCTGCAGAGAAGAAGGATGATAATTTCTTCGAAATGCCGATTGACGAGCCGGTAGATGTTGAGGAAGAAGAACCTGTTAAGAAGGTTGAGCCGATTGTCACATTTCGCGCTGACGGGTTCCCGCCCGCATACGAAGAGAATCCCGCGGAAGACGCTTTCATGGAGACCGCGCTTTATAAGCCCGGCGAGGAGCCGACCATCGGTATCTCATTCTTCGATGATGAGGATGATTACGAGAAGACCAACGCCTTCGGCGGTTACGCCCAGACCGCGGCCGTAGAAGAGCTGGCGCCACTTGATGACGGTGCCCTTTCGGCCGAGTTCGAGTACGATGCGCCCGAGGAGGAAATCCCCGCGGAGACCGCTGAAGAAGTTTCCGAAGAAGCAACTAAGGCTATTGAAGAGGCTACTGAAGAAGTAACTGAGACAGTTGAAGAAGTAGCTGAAGAAGTGGAAGAGACCACCGAGGAAGTTGTTGAAGAAGCAACGGAGGCTGTCGAAGAAGCAGTTGAGACTGTTGAGGAAACTGCAACTGAAGAAGTAGAAGAGACCGCAGAGGAAGTTGCTGAAGAAGCGACCGAAACGGTTGAAGAAGCTGTTGAAGAAGTCGCAGAGGCTGCTGAGGAAGTTTCCGAAGAAGCAACTGAGGCTACTGAAGAAGTAACTGAGACGGTTGAAGAAGTAGCTGAAGAAGTGGCAGAGACCACCGAGGAAGTTGCTGAAGAAGCAACGGAGGCTGTCGAAGAAGCAGTTGAGACTGTTGAGGAAACTGCAACTGAAGAAGTAGAAGAGACCGCAGAGAAAGTTGCTGAAGAAGCGACCGAAATGGTTGAAGAAGCTGTTGAAGAAGTCGCAGAGGCTGCTGAGGAAGTTTCCGAAGAAGCTATTGAAGAGGCTACTGAAGAGGGAACTGAGACTGTTGAGGAAACTGCAACTGAGGAAGCACCCGCTGAGGAAGTTACCGAGGAAGCACCTGTGGAGGAGGCACCTGCAGAAGAAACAACCGCTGAAGAGCCCATCGCTGAGGCTGCTCCGGTTGAGACGCCTGCGCCGGCACCCGAGAAGCCGCTGGGCAAGACCGGATACTTCACTGAGAGCTATGACAACGGTCAGATTTACGAGGGCGATTTCTATGACGGACGCCGCCAGGGTAACGGCCTTATGGTTTACCCGAACGGAGATATATACGAAGGCGGTTACTACGCCGGCAAACGCCACGGCCAGGGCATCCTGACCTACGGCAACGGAAGCATTTACGAAGGCAACTGGGAGAACGGCATGAAGTCCGGCCAGGGTAAGTTCACCAAGAAGAGCGGTGAGAGTTATCAGGGTAACTTCGTTGCCGGCGCATTTTCCGGTCATGGCCGTCTGCAGTATGAGAACGGCGACGTTTACGAAGGCGAGTGGGCCAATAACCGTCAGAACGGCGAAGGCATCATGACCTACGCCGACGGCACGCAGGAGAAGCAGGTTTGGGAGAACGGCGTGAAGATCTCCGCTGCGCCGTATGATCCGAATCCGTTCATTGGTGATGATGTTGTGGCATTTGCCGAAGACACTGTAACTGATACGGCCGATGAGATCGTTCCCGCCGCAGAAGAAACCACCGACGAGGTTGCGAAGGCAGTTGAGGAAACTGCAGAAGATATCGAAGTGGCAGCAGAGCAGGCAGTTGAAGAGGCTGCCGAGGAAGCAACTGAGGCTGTTGAAGAGACTGTAGAGGAAGTTGCTGAGACTGCTGAAAAAGTTGCTGAAGAGGCTACCGACGCTGTTGAAGAAGCTGTAGAAGAAGTGACCGAAACTGCAGAAGAAGCAGTTAAGGAAGCTACTGACGCAGCTGAAGAGGCTGTTGAAGAAGTAACCGAGAATGCAGAGGAAGTTGTTGAAGAAGCTACTGATGCTGTTGAGGAGACTGTAGAAGAAGTTACTGAGACTGCTGAGGAAGTAGTTGAAGAGGCTACGGAAACTGTTGAAGAGGCTGCAGAAGAAGTAACCGAGACTGCAGAAGAAGTTGCTGAAGAAGCTACCGATGCTGTTGAAGAAGCTGTAGAAGAAGTGGCTGAGACAGCTGAGGAAGTAACTGAAGAAGTTACCGAGACCGTAGAGGAAACCGTAGAGGAAGTTACCGATGCTGTTGAGGAAACCGTAGAAGAAGTTACCGAGACTGCTGAAGAAACTGTAGAAAAAGTAACTGAGACTGCTGAGGAAGCTACGGAAGAGACTCCTGTTGAGGAAACTCCGACTGAGGAAGCACCTGCCGAGGAGGCAACCGCTGAGGAAGCACCTGCTGAGGAAGCACCTGCTGAAGAAGCACCCGTAGAGGAGGCTCCTGCACACGAGGTTAAGTACATTGAGTACAAGAACGGCAATACGTATTCCGGTGAAGTGAACGAGAAGGATTTGCCGGATGGACTTGGCGTTTATACGTATGCGAAGGGCAGCCGGTACGAAGGTCACTTCAAGGACGGCATGCGTGACGGCGTAGGACGCTTCACCTGGAGCACCGGCGATTACTATGAGGGCGACTGGGTTATGAATAACCGTACCGGTAACGGCCGCATGGTATTCCGCAGCGGTAAGGTTCAGGAAGGACGCTTCGAGAACAACGAGTTTATTCCCGAATAAAGGATAATGAGGTTAGATTATGTATTACATCGACATGCACAGCCATATACTGTCCGGCGTAGATGACGGCGCAAAGAATCCCGATACCACGGCGCAGATGCTTAAGATCGCATACGACGACGGCATTCGCGGGATTATCTGCACGCCCCACTATCTCCCTGGAGTGTACAACACCGGTCAGGAGGAGCGGGCGCTTCGCGTGAAGCATCTGCTCGGCGTGACGAAGAAATTCTTCCCGGATTTGCAGCTTTGGGAAGGTTGCGAGTATTTCGCCGCAGCGGGTAGCTTTATGAATGACTACGAAAAAGGCGGATGCGGAACGATGGCCGGCAGCAATTACGTGCTGGCGGAGTTCTCGCAGACGACGCCTGCGGACCTGATGGAGCTCCGTCTTCGTGATATTACGAAGGCCGGCTTCTGGGCAATTATCGCCCATGCAGAGCGGTATGACGCCCTGAAGGACGACGATTTCCGGCTGCGCGTGGCAGGGTTCTGTTATGTGCAGATCAATGCGGACAGCCTTGTAGGCGAAGCAACCAACCACAGCAAGGAGCTGGCGCGGAAGATGCTTGCCGAAGGATCCGTCTCATTTGTCGCAACCGACGCGCACGGCGCGCATTACCGCAAGCCGATCCTGTCGGAAGCCGCCAAGTATATTACCGAGCATTTCGGCGAGGAGTATACGGAGACGCTTCTGTACCACAATCCCAAGGCTATCCTTGATGATGTTAGAATCTAAATAATCGAAGCAAGAGGAAACAGAAATGATTAACGAACAGGTATTGAATCTGAATCGGAACGGATCCGCTATCCGCGCCATGTTTGAAGAGGGCGCGCGTATGGCGAAAGAGTTCGGAAAGGAAAATGTGTACGATTACAGCCTCGGTAACCCGAGCGTTGAGCCCCCGGAAGAAGTGAAGACGGCGATGCTCGATGTTCTTAACGAGGAATCCCCGAACGCCGTTCACGGTTATATGAACAATGCCGGTTACGAGGATGTGCGCGGCGCAATTGCCGAGCATCTCAATAAGACTTACGGCACGGCTTTCAGTGCCCGCAACATTCTGATGACGGTCGGTGCTGCCGGCGGTCTGAATGTAATCTTCAAGGTGCTGCTGAATCCCGGCGATGAAGTTCTCACATTTGCCCCGTTCTTCGGCGAATACCGGAACTACGTCAACAACTTCTTCGGAAAGCTGGTTACGGTTCCAACCGATCCGGAAACCTTCCAGCCGGTTGCGGAGAATCTGGCAGCAGCGATTACGCCGAAGACCAAGGCTTTGATCATCAATAACCCGAACAATCCGACCGGTGTGGTGTATCCCGAGGAGACGATTCGGGCAATTGCAGAGGTGCTTGAGGCGAAGCAGAAGGAGTTCGGCACCGCAATCTATCTGATTGCCGATGAGCCTTACCGCGAGCTTGTTTATGACGGAGTTGAGGTTCCTTACCTCACGAAATACTACAAAAATACGATTGTCGGCTATTCCTACAGTAAGTCGCTTTCCCTTCCCGGCGAGCGTATCGGTTACCTGGTAATGCCTGACGAGCTGACCGACGCCGACGAGATTATTCCGGGCGCTTCCGCATCGAACCGCGTGCTCGGCTTCGTTAATGCGCCGTCCCTGATCCAGAGAACGATCAAGCGCTGTCTCGACGCCAAAGTTGACGTGGAAATCTACAACCGTAACCGTGAGCTTCTCTACAGCAAATTGACGGAGTTCGGTTATACCTGCGTGAAGCCGCAGGGTGCCTTCTATCTGTTCGTGAAGGCTCCGGGCGGAGACGATAAGGCATTCGTCGAAGCAGCGAAGAAATACCACCTCCTGCTCGTTGCGGGAACCGGCTTCGGTGGTCCCGGATACCTGCGTATTGCGTACTGCGTGGATTATGACATGATTGTGCGGTCGCTTCACGCATTCGAAAACCTCGCAAAGGATTTCGGATTACGTTAGTAGGAGAGGACAGACTGAATGAGCAGCTTTTTCGATAACATCCGTCGGGTGACCCCATATGTACCGGGGGAGCAGCCCGAGGGAAAGGTCATTAAATTAAACACAAATGAGAACCCGTACCCGCCGGCACCCGCTGTCGGGGAGATTCTGGCGGCGACCGACGCGGACCTTTTGAAGAAGTATCCGGAGGCCGATATCGGCTCGCTTGTAAGGGAACTCAGCAAAACATACGGCGTAAAGCCTTCGCAGGTTTTCGTCGGCGTCGGCTCGGACGACGTTATCGGTATGATTTTCCTTTCCTGCTTTGCAGGCGAGAAACCGATTGCTTTCCCGGACATTACGTATTCCTTCTATGATGTTTGGGCGGAGTTGTTCCGCGTTCCGTACCGTACCATTCCGCTGAAGGAAGACTATACAATCGATGTGAATGACTACGACGGTGACTGGGGCGGAGTGATCATCGCGAACCCGAACGCGCCGACATCAATCGAACTGCCGATTTCCGATGTTGAGGAGCTTGTAAAAAGGCATCCGGAGTGCATCGTTGTAATCGACGAGGCGTACGTGGATTTCGGCGGAACGAGCGCCATGCCTTTGATCGAGAAGTATCCGAACCTGCTGGTTACCCAGACCTTTTCGAAATCCCGTTCGCTTGCGGGAATGCGAATCGGATTTGCCGTAGGAAACGAAGCGGTGATTAAGGCAATCAACGACGTTAAGTATTCGTATAACTCCTATACATTAAACCGTACGGCGATTACGGCAGGCGTTGCATCGCTAAGCGACCCGGAATACTTTAAGAAGACATGTGAACGCGTGATCAGGACGAGAGAGGCGGCAAGAGCGGAGCTTAGTAAACTCGGTTTCAGCTGTCCCGAGTCGAAGACCAACTTCCTGTTCGCGACCCATGAATCGATTCCCGCGGAGTATATCCAGAAGGAACTGAAGAAGCGCGACATCTATGTGCGTTACTGGAATAAGCCGAGGATTGACAATCGGCTTCGGATTACCATCGGAACCGATGAAGAGATGGCGGCACTGTACGCCGCACTGAAAGAGATTATCGCATCATGCAGGTAAGAAATTATCAGAAAGAACTGGAAAAGATAATTGAGCAGATACAAAAAGAGGGTCGCGTGCCCTCTTTGCTGTTACACAGCTGCTGTGCGCCCTGCAGCAGTTACGTGCTTTCGTACCTGTCGGAGTATTTCCGGATTACGGTTTTATACTATAACCCGAACATCACCTCCGAAGAGGAGTTTATAAAGCGCGCAAACGAGCAGGAGCGTCTGATCCGCGAGCTGCCGGCGAAATATCCGATTACGTTTCAAAAAGCCGTCTATGAGCCTCAGGCGTTCTTAGAGGCGGTGCGAGGACTCGAGAACGAACCGGAAGGCGGCAGGCGCTGCGAAGTATGCTTTCGGATGCGGCTTTCGTATGCGGGGCAGGTTGCTTCGGAGCAGGGCTTTGATTACTTTGCAACGACACTGACACTTAGCCCGCTTAAGAACGCGCCGCTCCTCAATACGATCGGAGAGCAGGTTGCTTCCGAGGTTTCGGTGCCTTATCTGGTATCGGATTTCAAGAAAAAAGGCGGCTACCTGTGTTCCATCCGGCTGTCGGAGGAATACGGGTTATACCGCCAGGATTACTGTGGATGCGTGTACAGTTTACGGGATCGGAATGAGCGCGTTAAGAACCGCGGCGGCGACATCGCCGGCGGCACCGCTACCTGAGCCCGCATGCTCAAGATATACGACAAATGCATACGGATATTCATCCGAAAGAACGAAGCCGGCAAACCAGCAGTTGGATTTGCCGGTTTTTTGTTCGACTGTGCCGGACTTGGCGCCCATCGCTACGGCCGGGAAACGGTCACGTCCGTAAACTTCTATGACGTTGTTCTCCATCAGGCCGCGTACTATTCGTGCGGTGGACGGAGAGATGAGTTCTTCCGTATATACCGTCTTAGGAACCGAAAGATCCTTTCCGTTCTCATCGAGAACCCGCGCGATATAGGTCGGAACGGCAGCCTTTCCGCCGTTTGCGATTGCTCCGAGATAAATCATCAGCGAGCAGGGATTTACAAGGTCATGGTGCAGTCCGACGCCCGACCAGCCCAGCTGGTAAGCGGAGGCGGAAGCAAGCTCAAAGGAGCCCTTCGCAGACTGGAAATTGTGAATCTTATAGGATGATGTGAGCCCTGCCTTTGTGACATATGCACTCATCGTTTCTCCGCCGAGTTCGACCGCAAGGGATGCGAAGACGCAGTTGCAGGAATTCGCGTAGGCTTCCATAAGCGTCTGCGTTCCGTGCTTCTTCGGACAGGTGATGATGTTGTCGCCGACCTTCACTGAGCCCTCGCATGTATATGTGCGGCGCGGGGCATCCGGGGTGAATTCGTCCGCGGCACCGTCGGTGTTTTCAAGCACGGCCTGAAGCGAAACGGTCTTGAAAACGGAGCCCGGCGTAAAGGTCGAATAGAAGAAGCGGTTCACGTAGGCACCGCGGTAGGAATCGCTGGTTTCAATGTCTGCGGGAACATCCGTCGGATCGTAGGTCGGGGTGGATACAAGGCAGACAATCTCGCCGGTTTTATAGTTATAAACGCCGACGCAGCCTACGGCGCCGTTCATGGCATCGAGCGCGGTTACGCAGGCATTCGAGTCGAGAGCAAGCACAACGGTATTGCCGGTCGGATCCACCAAGTTGGCGCCTAAGCGGCGGCGGTAGGAGACCAGATAATCCCGAAGGTTCGAAAGGGCGCCGGTACCGATTTTGCCCGCCGAATCGCCGACGGTATGAAGCGTCGCCATGCGGACTGCCTGGCTGATTGCGTACTTTCTTGTGCCATTTTCCACCGAAGAAAGCACGACGCCGTTCCGGTCGGTAAGCGTGCCGGTCAGAAGCTCACCCGTGTCCGAGTAGAGGTGCTTGTTGAAGGACTGCTCGTACCAGTGCTCGGACTGCCTGTGGTACCGCACCAGAAATCCGATGATTCCTGCGATAAATGCCAGGAGAATCAATGTACAGAAGCGGACGCGATGCTCAATTTTCCTCATCGGCGACCTCCTCTCCGGAAGTAACGGGCAGCGGCGCGTTCTTCCTTCTGCGATAATATATGGCATTTGCAAAGCTTGCATTCGGACGGGTGTCGGTCGCCTTTAAAAAGGCGAGAAGCCCCCACGCGAAAAGCATCGAAGAGCCTCCGTTGCTGACGAACGGAAACGTAACGCCGGTCAGCGGAAGCATGTCTACGGAACCGAACAGATTGAGAGCGGTCTGGAACACGATCATCGAAGTGGCCGAGCAGGCTGCAATCGTGTAGTAGCTGGAGCGGCTCATGCGGCAGGAGCGGATTGCGAACCAGGCGAGGGCAATGATGCAGAGCACGATCAGAATGCCGGTGATCAGGCCCCATTCCTCGCAGACAAGGCCGAAGACGAGGTCGGTGTCCGAAGCCGCAACGCGCTTCAGAAAGCCGTTACCGGGGCCGACGCCGAGAAGGCCGCCGGATGCGATTGCCGTCATGGTGCGGGTCTGCTGGTATCCGCCCGAGGACGCATACTCCCAGGCATGCCGCCAGGTGGCGAACCTTTTCCAGATGTACGGTTTCGCGAGCAGAACCATGAATCCGCCGGAGAAAGCGCCGCCGCATACGAGGATCAGCGTCGCAAAATCTCCCGAGCGGAGATAGGATATTACGAGAAATGTGATGAAAAAGATCGCCGCCGTGCCGAAGTCGCTCATAAGCCCGAGAAGCGCCACCATCGTAAAGGAAAGCGCCATGAACATGGTCAGGTTTCGCTTACGGAACAGGCGGTCCAGGGTAGCTGCACCGGCGAAGATATAGCAGAGCTTCGCGATTTCCGAGGGCTGGAAGCTGAAACCGCCGATTCTTACCCAGTTGGTCGCGCCATATTTCGTATGACCGAGAACCAGAGTAATCAGAAGAAGCCCGATGGCGGCGGCTGCCGCAAACCAGCGGATTTTCTTGACAAGATTCAGGTCCCGAAGCACAATCCCGAGCACCAGATAAAGGACGATTCCGACGATGATCGAAGCTACCTGTTTATAGAGCAGGGTGTAGTTGCAGGAAGCGGTTACGGAGAGCGATACGGTCGTCAGGAAGAACGCCATGAGCTCAAGCTCGAAGCCGATGATTCCGGTGAACCGCATCAGCAGGAAATAAGCCCACATCGCTCCTGTCAGAACGACAAATGTGGGGATTATATACGGCGCGGCAGGAACCTGTTTTGAAATCACAAGCTGGAAGCAGAGAAGCACCTGCAGGATTGTAAGAAGCAGTACAAGCGCCCACGGAGCAATCGGGCGGATGCGCCTTCTGCGTTCGTCGCGCTCCAGTTTTTCTTCTTCGCTGATCGGAAGAAACTGCAGCTCGCAGTCCCCGAGGAATATGCGGTCAAAGTAAGTGACAGGCGCCTCGCTTTCGATTTCGTTCCCATTTACCGATGTGCCGCACTTGCTGTCGAGGTCATAGATATGCCAGCGGTCCTCCGCATCTCTGGAAAGCACCGCGTGCAGACGGTTGACGGACGAGCCAGGCAACGTGACATCCGCGGAGCCTGAGCGGCCGAGGATGTTCTCCCAGTGCTTTAAGCGGAAGATTTTGCCGTTCGGAAGCCGAAGCATAGCAAACACTTCGGGCGTCTTCGGGAGGTTGAAAAGGGAGATGAGAGCCGCCGACAGAACGAGAATGGCGATGATCGGAAAGACAACGCGACAGAACCCGGTGTACACGGAGGTAAACCCGGGATTTGCGTCCAATATCTGTTTTATCATGTTACAAAGTCTGCTCATTCTCCGCTCCACATATGACAACAAACCAAACGGCTGCTTTTCGTATTATATCACATTTTGCGGGGAAAGGGTAGAGGGCATCATTTCGCCCCCGATTAACTTCCCCAATAAAAAACCATCGGCAATACGCCAATGGTTTTAGAGCAACATGATTAATTGGTTCCGTTTACTAATTTCAACAGTTCGTCTAAGCTCCATATGCTGTTTGGGAAAAGAGAAATATCCTCCTTGTGTTTCCTGATAATACGTCGCGGCTCGCTTAACGTATTATCATAAACATGAAGAATGTCACATAGTTCCAACAATTCTTTTATATTCGCAAGGGAGCGGAAGTATCTTTCCTTTATCTTATCAGAGTCTACGTCATGACCACCCTGCAAAACGCGAGCCTTCACGCGAGCAACATTCAGATTGGGGTCCTTCGTCAGAATGAAAAAGCATTTGATGAAATAGCCTTGTTGCTTGGCAGTACGAAGTAGGTCCATCTTGTATGTGGAAGAAAGGACGGTTTCAAAAGTAAAATCCCGGCCTTCTTTAATTGCCTGATATCTTTTCTCATCCACAAACTTCGCGGCATCAATATTGCTCATACCGGTTGAAGCAACCACGTCGTCGGCGTTCGTGTATTCACCTGTGTGCCCAAGATGACTGATAAAAGTACTCTTGCCGGAGCCGTTTGGTCCGGCATAAACGAGAACCATGGGCTTCTTAGTCGACATACGTTCTGCTACCATCTGCATACTCCAAAAAAGCTTTTTTCTTTTCAACATCAAAACGCGCAACTGGAGTCTTACATACGATTGCCTTCTTTATTGCTGCGCGTGTAGCACTTTTCGCCCGCTTATCTGTTTCCGCCTCATCATCCGTTATCACTTGATACATCAAAAGTGAAGCCTCAGATGCATTTTTCCTTGCAACCTTGACCGGGCGCCCGGATAAGACAATAGTTTTATTCTTCAGGGTTATCTGTTTAGCCATACTGCCTCCTTTTTCCTTACTGTCGATGAACTTTGCAATTGGAACGAATCAGCCCACCATGCACGGAAAGCAAGAATTAGTTTATTCTTAATGATTCAGAGTTTACCTGAAATCATTGTAGCATATGGAAAATGTAAAAACAAGTTATCAAGTCAAAATGTAAAGATGTGCGATATCAAGTCAAAATGTAAAAATGTGCGACAGAAAAAGAAAAAAACGCGCCGGCGCCCGCTACACTAAGCGTAGCGGGTATTGCTACCCCTTGACAGGGCTAGCAATAAAAAACCTTACAGTTTACGAAAGGAGAGCCGGATATGGTTTCAAAAACAGATGTGAAAAGATATGCCTTGATTGGTCTATGTGTATGCAGTTTAATTCTTGTATTTCTTCCTTTGTTTGAGATTGACGCATTCTTCGTGGATTATTCCGTCAGCACGTGGAATATCGTTCGTCAGGCCTTCGGTGAAGATGTTGATTTGGAGGGCGCAGACCTGATAGCGGTCCTTTGCGCGGTTTGCCTGATGGTTATTCCGCTGGTTCACCTTCTTAAGCTTACAGGGGTGTTCGGAAAGTCCTTTAAAGACAGTAAAATCGGCAGCATTCTGCTTTCCGTCGGACAGCTTGCGGCAATTCTCGGTTTTTCTTATTTTTTGGTATTCTTTGACAATGATTTCGATGACTTTGAAATGAACCTGTTGGTTTCTCTGTTGACTCCGTGGTTCTATATCTGGTTTGTTGCTATTGTAGTTATGATTGTCCTTTCCTGTACCCTCGGGGGAGGAGAGTATTCCTTGGCGGCCGGCACCTCTGTGCCAACACAAAACGGTGTGTTCTGTCCTTCCTGTGGAGCAATGAACAGTTCCGCTTCCGGTTTCTGCAGCAAATGCGGTGCTCCGCTTTCAACCCAGGCGGCTCCTTTCGTCTGCAGCAATTGCGGAAGAACTCTCACCGCGTCCGACGTATTCTGTCCGGGGTGCGGTGCGCCGAGAAAATAGGGAGAAAGAAGGTACTATGTCAAGAAAATCATTCATTATGATAGGAAGCATAGCGCTTCTTTTGGTTTGCTTTTGTGTATATGCGGTGTTACAGGAAAGTGAAGAAATGCCAAACAAAGGAAAAAGAAGGAAAGTATCAGCCGTAACACCGACTGCGGTAGTTATTAATTCGCAAACGGAGGAGCCGGATTATAGTCCGACACCTACTATTGAAGAGTTACCGACACCGACGTCGAAACCTGATGATACTCCTACACCGACCCCTCTCTCCCCATATGACGAAGGCGAGTCCATTTTGCATGATGACTTGACGTATTACCTTAATACACCCATAGGGGATTTAATTGAGGAAGTCGGTAGAGAGTATTTATATCAGTATTGGGAAATGGATTATTATACCGGAACTACCGGCGGATTGTTCTTCGATGATGATTATTCCATGTTTATGTTTGAAGACAGTGAAGAAACGCTTGATCCGTCTTGCGAAATAGCGGTAATAGCCGTATACCAGAGTAAGGATATGCCGGACTGTAGGTGTATCGGAAGAGATGTTTATACTGATATGTCATACGATGAGCTTATGAAAAGTACCCGAAATCGGCTTGAGTTCAGTGAACCCGGAATTGAATATGATTATTACAGTGCATATGGTGTATGCAGGGGCTACCGGTATCTGTTTATCTGGTATGATTCCGATCCGCGGGAAAACAGCAATGCACCGGATGTTTCTTATGTGACGAAAACGGGGATAAATTGGATTGATTAACCATGCAAACGGATGCGGCTTATAGAGGTTTTTATATGCTTGCGTCACAATGAAAATGTTAGATTGCAAATGAATAGAAAGGCAAAAGGCAATAGAAACACTGTAACTTCTGTCGGAATAACAGTCCGGCTTAAGAAAGTATGCGCAAAAGATACATCTTTTTGGTTCACCCTGTACGGCGAAAGCAGTGACGGATATATCGAGCAATGGGCAAAGGTTGAGGTGAAACGCGAAGAAAAACGCGCAAGCACAAGGGTTGAGAACCTCCCGGTGGGAGCTGAAATGTCTGTACGTCCGGTAGAAGGAGAGGGAAAAATCATTGCCCCTAAAGATGCCTTGGTGCCTTTTGAAAAGGACTCTGTTCGAGTAAAAAAGAACGGAAAAAGTTCTATAGTGTTTGCAGAACAAAGAAAGAATCGTTTATTACCATGGCTATTTTTGACATTTCTCGTAATTTCAGCTTTGGCAAGTTGGTTTTCCTGGGGGAGGGAATTGGTTTTATCACACTTACACCCCGAGAATGAGCCGACGCCAATAATTGTTATACAGAATAATGCAGATGATAATTCGGAGAAAGAACTTACGTCGGAAAGTTCACCGACTCCGATTCCTACACCGACTCCGTCCTTTTCAGCTACACCGGTAACGATTACGAACACTCCGAAACCGACGGTAGACCCTTTGGCAACTGAAGTACCGACAATCACTTCCGAATTAATGATTTCTGAAGGCATTACTCCGATTGCTTCAATAACACCTACGACGGAGATTACGCCAACCGGTGGCCCGACACATACTCCTGCAATGTCTCCCACCCCACAGATTGCGAGGAATACGCCTACTCCGGTTCAATTTATTACTAAATATGCTCTTCGAGACATGGATGTGTATTATCTTCCGGAAGACTATGACAATATTGTCGGAACCATAAAGAGAAATGAAGCAGTAAAGGTTACCAGAGATGTGAGTTATTGGTACTGTGAAGTTGTTTTGGATAACGGTACCAAAGGATATGTTTTATCCTCATATCTGACAACTGAAAAGCCGGGACCGACTCCGACACCTTTTCCGCCGGGGAAAACCATGTATATCGGGTACGATGATGTGATGGGGTATTTCTATACGGATATTCAGGAAAAGATTAAGGTTTTCCTTCCCCGAATGATGAAAGTGCAAGTAATTGGTACGGAAGAGAAAGAGAGCATAATTGTTGTCCCCGATGATAGACTGTTCGAAAGACTGGTCATTTATGTTAAGACAGAATACCTGGTAGAGAAACTACCGTCTCCTCCAAGTCCGACACCGGTTAACACGTCGACACCGACACCAACCAAAACACCTACTCCGGGGATAAGTCCGATACCGACAAGTACGCCTACATCGACGAGTACGCCAACCCCGACGAGTGCGCCAATTTCGACGAATACACCAATTCCTACGAATAAACCAACCCTGACGAATAAACCGACTCCGACGAGTACGCCGACTCCGACGAATACACCGACTCCGACGAATACACCGACTCCGACGAGTACGCCAACCCCGACAAATACGCCGACGCCGATTCCTTATTCTTATGAGCTGAGAATAGTGGGATCTCGCACGATATATGAGGATTTGGATTTTTGGGTATATATTAAGACTGATGCTCCGGAGATAACTCAACAGGAAATAGTACTGGGAAAAGGTACTGCCGGGTATTCGGCATCCAACGTCATTTTTTGGGATGTTTATGAACACAATGAAAATCTTGCGCATTACTCAATTACAAAAATGAATGATGGATTCATTTGTATGATGAGAGTATTTAGTGATGGGATTGGGGAAAACAGCATAGCAATAGTAATTGATGGGAAAACCATGGCAAGAATTAATATAACTGTGCGTGATTATGAAGCAGATGAGCAGAAGAAAATCAAAGAAATGATCCAAAACCATACGTCAGATGGCATGAGCGGAAAGGAAAAGATGCAGGCGTTGTGCGATTATGTAAGGGAAAACTATAGTTACTTTGGATCAGAAGGAGAATACCTCGCTTATACGACGCGAGATTGGGGAGCATGGTGGGAAAGTAAGCGCATAGATTGTCTTGGAGCCACGAATATTATGTGTAAGTGTGCGGAAGAATTAGGCTATACAGCAGAAGTTACGTATGCGGGATATTTGAATCATCATTATGCGACCGTTTACATTGATGGTGAGGCATATACTTATGACGCGAATCCAATCAACTATCCGCAAGTGGACCGATATGGTACACCCAGATTGACTTGGGAGACCTGTCAGTGGAAGTAAATTTGCGCATTATCCGCTGGTATAATGATGTTTTGCAGACCGGTTCGGCTTTTTGAATCGGTCTGTTTTATTTATTTCCGCCTTCTCCGGATTTTGGAAAACGCGTCGTCAACAGCGGATGTTCTTCCGGCGCGGACATCTTCAAGACCTTCCCCCAGAAGGCGATAGAGCTCGGATATCCGGTCGTTATTGTTATGTAACTCCTCACTGGATTTAACAATCGGCATTATGAATACCTCCCAAAGTTGATAACAAAATTATATACTAATTTCGTTGCATAGTAAAGAGAAGGGATGACAATTACGAATATATAGCCGGTATTAATTAAACTAAGAATTTAATGCCTTTTGTCAGAAATTGAGGTATAATAGAGGCAAATACGAAACAGAAAGCATTCGAAAGAATGTGTTTTAAACCCGTTGAAATATATCGGAGAAAAGGAGATTACCATGAAACTGACATCAGCAGAGGCAGCCAAGGTGCTGCGCAAATTAAACGACAGTCTGAATGACCTCGGAAACCATGAGACGATGAGTATGTCATTTGTCGCGGCGATTTCGGAGGATCCGGAGTCGGTACGGCCGAAGTATGACTATAAGGACGTTCGCGTGAAGGAGGAAGAGCTTTGCGCGAAGATTCGCAAGCTGAAGCATGCGATCAATGTGTTCAACTCGACAACCGTTATTCCGGGATGGAACATCACCATCGATGAGATGCTGATCCTGATCCCGCAGTTGACCGGAAGAAAGGAGAAGCTTTCCATGATGAAAAACCGTCTGCCGAAGGAGCGCGTGGCAGCAGGCATGCGTTCCGCAAGCAACATTATCGATTACCGTTACGCGAACTATGATATCGATGCGGCGCAGGCGGATTACGATGCGACGGCTGACCGGCTAGCGAAGGCCCAGACCGCGCTTGATCTCGTAAACAGCACGGTTACGTTTGATTTCGAGTTCTAGCATTTTGACAATCTTTCCGTCGGCTGTGAACTTCCTACCCCTTTATATGAAAACGCTTATTACAAGCTTGGGTTTTGGTTCAAGGTTATTGTGTTTTGTTATTCCCTTCTTGTTATTACGGTGACTTCGTTTAGGTTCAAGGAAAAAACTCCAGAGATCAAGGAAGGTTCATGGTCGAAAAAACTTTAACGGCGGCGGAAGTTCGGTTTCATGCCGCCGTTTTTTATTGCAAAAATCGCCTGTAAAAAAGTGAACCTTTTTGATAGAATAGACATAATACAAGTGAAAGGCATCAGTAAACGCTGTCGAAAACCATCAGAAAAGGAAGAAGGTTACATGACAAAAAATGATTTGGAACAACTGATTTTAAAGTACGGGGATGATATCTATCGTTTTTGTTATCATTTAACCGGCAGCCGGGATGATGCGGATGACTTGTATCAGGATACGATGTGTAAGGCATACGAGGTCAGGAAGCGGATCAAAAACCCGGAAGACGATTCCCTGCTTAATAAGGAGCGGAATTACTGTCTCGGAATCGCGGTAAGGCTTTATAAAAATTCTTACCGGAAGAAGACGAAGCAGATCACGGAATCCCTGGACGATGAAGAAAAGGAATTCGGTGAGAAGCTTGCGGCGGGAGAGGAAACCGAGGAAATCGCCTTGAAACGGGAGCTTTGTCAGAAGGTCCGCAACAGTATTCAGTCATTACCCCTGAAACAAAGGTCCGTAATCTATCTGTTTTATTATTCGGAACTGTCAATCAAGGAAATAAGCTCCCTTTTGCGGATACCGTCCGGCACGGTGAAGAGCAGATTAAATACCGCAAAGAACGCGCTTAAAGAGGAATTGGAGGGAATGTGGCATGAGTAGAGAAGACGAACTGATTCGTGATGCATTAAAGACAAATGTCACTGCATCGAATGAACTTAACAACAAAATCCTTCGCACCGCGGAACGGAAGAAATCGCACGCAGGCCTTATGCGGGCTGCGGTAACCGTGGCGTTATGCTTCATCGTTTTCTTCGGGACGGTAACAGCGGTAAATGCCGCTACGGGCGGTGCGATCACCGACTTCATAAAGGGTAAATTCGGCAGAAAGAAGGACCCGGTGGCGGTTAAGACCATAACCTTCGCGGTTCCCTCGAACTGCAGGATAGACGAGAAGAATCTGGAGCTTTTCAACGAGGCGCTTGTGGAAGACGGGCATCATTACAAGCTCGAGATTAAGCCGATCATGGTGGATGAAAACTATCTTACGAATTTGCAGCGGGATATGGGAAGAGGACAGATTGATGTCGCCACTTTAGGGTATTCATCCATTCACGGAAATGAATATTATGATGTGGTTCGGTCCGGGCTTGTCATGAACCTTGACGAAATCCTTTCCTCCGGAAAGGGAAAAGTAATCTATGATGCTTTTCCGGAGAAGCTGTGGGAGACCGCCAAATGCGGTGATCAGATCTATTCCATCCCTCAGACAAGATGGAGAGCCGGCAAAATATACGTAGCATTTAACAGGAATTACGTTTCGCAGGCGGAAATCGACGGATGGGACGGAAGCATCGAAGGTCTTTATGAAATCCTGAAAAAGCTCGATTGGGATGACAGCGTCGCTCCGAGACTTCAGTATCTGATCGATGATGATTCGTTTACGGGAATCTTCGGATGTTATACCCTGTACGGACTGCTTTATGACTCGGATACGGTTACGATTGAGAATCCGCTTGAGTCGGATGAATTTATCAGTTATCTTGAGACCGTATACCGGATGCGGAAGGACGGATACATGACGGATGACGCCAATGCCCGTATCTACGCAGACGAATACAGTGAAGTCGACTACACTGTAAATGTGACGAAAAATCTGAACGCCGGCCGTTTCGCAGTGGCAATCTCCAACTGGTACGATGATTATGCGGACGTATTCTCCAAGAATAACATCGTGCTTAAAGAGATTCAGTCCGACATGGTAGCGAACCTTCGCGCATCCGTTGTAATCTCGAAGAATACCGAGGATGTCGACGCGGTAGTGGACTTCTTAAGCCTGCTTTACGGAACCGATAAGTATGCGAATATTCTTCTGTACGGAAAGAAGGGTACGGATTATCAGCTTGTGAACGGACTTGTTTACGACATGGACGGAGCGAATTGGACGGACCAGTTCTTTAATAAGGTCAGTCTGAATCTGTACCATAACACTTACCCCGTATACGCGGATGGTTTTACGGGTGACCCGAAGAAAGAACTGTTCGATTACTATGAAACCGTTTCGATGTCGCCGTTCGAGGGATTTGAACCCGATACGACGGGAATCGGTGAGATTCAGGAAATCGTCAGGGACTATTGGATTGATGTCATGTTAAACAAAGCGGACTCCTTTGAAGATATTACGGCAAATGCAAAGAAAAAGCTCAAAGAAGCCGGCATGGATACATATCTTGAAAGTGTCAGAAAGCAGTGGGAGGAACTGCAGAAAAATAAAATCGAAAAATAACGAAAGAATGAACCGGGGGGAGACGAACCGGGAGCGGGCCGGGCAGCTTAGGAGCTGTCCGGTCCGTTTTTTTGAGGGAGCATCCGGAATTCGGAATCCCGGATCCGAAAATTTTAAATTCGGCCCGAAAACCGGTTAAGAAAAAAGAGGAAATTCAAATCCTGCGCGGAATAAAAGATTTAGAGCATATCGCCCGGGGAGAGAAAGGCACTTTACCAAAAGGAGGCTTTCGATGGAGAATACTCGGATTCTCTTAGAGAAAAGAGAGCATGAGATGCTGAGCCCTTATGCGACGTTCTCGGACTGCTCAAAGGGCAGGGAACGGGAGGAGCCGCAGTGTGATATCCGGCCGATGTTCCAGCGGGACAGGGACCGGATCATTCACTCGAAGGCGTTCCGGCGGCTTAAGGATAAGACGCAGGTCTTCCTGACACCGAACGGCGACCATTATCGGACGCGGCTTACGCATACGTTGGAGGTTTCGCAGATTGCGAGGTCCATCGCGAAGGCGCTTCGGATGAACGAGGATCTGACCGAAGCGATTGCCCTTGGACACGATCTCGGGCACACACCCTTCGGACATGCCGGCGAGCGGGCGCTTCGAAGAGTCTGCGAGGGAGGCTTTGAGCATAACGAACAGAGCGTCCGAGTGGTGCGGCTTCTTGAGAAGGACGGTGCCGGACTTAATCTCACCTACGAGGTAATTGACGGAATCCTGAATCATCAGACCGAAGGCAATCCGTCAACGCTTGAGGGGAAGATTGTACGGCTTTCCGACAAGATTGCCTACTACAATCATGATATCGACGACGCCATCCGCGGACAGATTATCCGCGAGGAGGACATTCCGAAGGACCTGACCGATTATCTCGGCCATTCCCTGAAGGACCGTCTGAATACGATGATCCATGACGTCATCAGCGAAAGTTATGATAAGAATGAGATCCGTATCAGCGCCCCGATGACGCAGGCGATGCAGGACCTTCGCAAGTATATGTTCGGACAGGTTTACACGAACCCGACCGCCAAAGGCGAGGAGAGCAAGGCAGAGGCGATGGTGGAGTACCTGTTCGGGTATTACAAGAAGAATGAGGAAGTACTTACCGGCGAATACCGCAAGCTATTGGAAAACGGCGAGTCGCTTGACCGCGTCGTTGCGGATTATGTGGCCGGAATGACGGATAAATACGCCGTTACGAAGTTTACGGAACTTACCGTTCCGAAGGCATGGGGAATCTATTAAATGTATTACGAAGACAGCATTATCGATGAGGTGCGAAGCCGAAACGACATCGTACAGATCATCGGTACTTACGTAAAATTGAAACGCGCGGGCAGCAATTACCAGGGGCTTTGTCCGTTCCACAGCGAGAAGACGCCGTCGTTCTCCGTCAGTCCGTCACGCCAGACCTACAAGTGTTTCGGCTGCGGCAAGGGAGGCAACGTTTTCACCTTCCTGATGGAATACGAGAACCTGTCCTTCCCGGAGGCGCTTCGGAATCTTGCAGACCGTGTGGGCATCCAGCTTCCGCAGGCCGAATTGAGCGAGGAAGCAAGAAGACAGGCGGACCTCAGAACCAATCTCTTAGAGCTTTATAAGAAGGCTGCCACGTTCTATTACCGCAAATTCTATTCCGAAGACGGCAAATTCGCGCGCGAATACATTGTGGGCCGCGGCCTTTCCGCCGAAACGATGAAGAACTTCGGCATCGGCTACAGCGACGGCTCGCTTTACAAATACCTGAAGGAAGAGGGCTATCGGGATGAGTTCCTCGCGAAGTCGGGACTCTTCACATTTGACGAAAAGAGGGGCGTGAACGACAAGTTCTTCAACCGCGTCATGTTCCCGATATTCGATACGAACGGCAAGGTCATCGCCTTCGGCGGCCGCGTCATGGGAGACGGGCTTCCGAAGTACCTGAACTCGCCGGAGACGCTTATATTCGATAAGAGCCGTAATCTGTACGGCATGCATCTTGCAAGACGCACTAAGCAGCCGTACATGCTTCTGTGCGAAGGCTACATGGACACGATAGCGTTGCACCAGGCGGGCTTTGATAACGCGGTTGCGTCGCTCGGAACGTCGCTCACGGGCATGCAGGCGAAGCTTCTGTCCCGGTACACGAAGGAGGTCGTGATCACATACGACAGCGACGGCGCAGGGCAGAAGGCGGCAAGCCGGGCCATTCCGATTCTCGCGGAGGCCGGTATACGAACGAGAGTGCTTAACATGTCGCCGTATAAGGATCCGGACGAGTTCATCAAGGCACTCGGCAAGGAAGCCTATGAGGAGCGTATCCGCGAGGCCAGCGCAAGCTTCACCTACGAGGTGGAGGTGCTCCGCGGGAAGTACAATCTCGACGATCCCCGTGACATCACCCAGTTCCAGACCGATGTCGCGAACCGGATCCTGGAGTTTTCGGAGGACATCGAGCGCACCAATTACATGAAGGCGTTCTGCCGGGATTACAACGTGGATTACAAGGAGTTCCGGGCGCTCTTCAATAAGCTCGGGGCGCAGGCGGAATTCAAGAAGGTGGAGCGGACGACGTTCTCACCGGAATTTGCCGATGAGCGTAAGATCGCGAAGTCAGACACCGCCGCAAGAAAATCCCAGCGTATCGTCCTGACCCGCTGTTCGGAGGAGCCGGAGCTGATTGCGAAGGTGAAGCCGTTCTTAAGTCCGGACGACTTCGACGAAGGCACCTACCGCGATGTGGCGCGTATCCTTTTTGAGCAGTACGAGAAGACCGGCAAGGTCGATCCTTCGGGAATCATAAGCCGGTTCGAATCGAAGGAGGAGCAGACGCTCGTCGCGGAGCTTTGCGAGACAAGGCTTGTGGAGAACACGGAGGGTGCGGAAGCGAGGCGCAAGGAATTTGCCGACAGTGTAAGAAATATCATCGCGGAAAGCCTTGACCGCAAGAAGGAAGCCGCAATGGCAGCAGGCAAAGGCGATGAAATGATGCAGTACATTAAGCAGAAGAAGGATCTCGAAAAGGTCCGCAGAAATCTGATGGAATAAACGACGGAAAGGGGAACAACATGGCAAAGAAGAAAGCACAGACAGAGGCAGAGCAGGCAGTCACAGAGGTTGTAACCGAGGCGGTAACGGAAGAGAAGGCCGTGCCCGCAGCGGAGGAGAAGGCGCCGAAGAAGAGCCGCAGCAGGAAAGCTAAGGTAGCTGAACCCGTAGCGGAAGCCGAGGAAGTCGTAGAGGAAGCAGTGGAAACCGTAGCGGATGCAGCTCCTACGGAAGAGCCCAAGCCGAAGAAGACCTCCAAGAAGAAGGCGAAAGCCAAGGTTGAGGAAGAGGAAGAGTTTGAACCGATTCCCGTGCCATTTGTCGCAGAAACCGAGGAAATCCGTCTGGATTCCGCAATGACGGCCGATGAAGTGGAGACCGCCCTTGAGGACGAGTCCGCCGATATCGACGTCGAGAAGAAGGACGAAGGCATGATGCGCTTCCAGGAGAAGCTGAAGGAGCTTTCAGCCTTCGCTAAGAAGAAGAAAAACGTGCTCGAGTATCAGGAAATCGTGGATTTCTTCAAGGGAATCGACCTGCAGCCGGGCAGCATGAATAAGATTTACGACTACCTTGAGAGCACGGGCGTTGATATACTCCGCGAGGAGACGATGGCCGAGATAGACGATGTTCCGATTCTCGATGACGAGGACGAACTCGCCGGCGAGGACCTTGAGACGCTCGAGAGCCTTGAGAATTTCGAAGAGCTTGACCTGAGTGTTCCCGAAGGCGTCAGCATTGAGGATCCCGTCCGTATGTACCTGAAGGAGATCGGTAAGGTGCCGCTCCTTTCGGCCGACGAGGAAATCGAGCTTTCAAAGCGCATGGAGGAGGGCGACGAGGCCGCGAAGAGACGGCTTTCCGAAGCCAACCTGCGTCTCGTTGTAAGCATTGCGAAGCGTTATGTGGGACGCGGCATGCAGTTCCTTGACCTGATCCAGGAGGGTAACCTCGGTCTTATCAAGGCCGTTGAGAAATTTGACTACCGCAAGGGTTACAAATTCAGTACCTACGCGACCTGGTGGATCCGTCAGGCAATTACGAGAGCCATTGCCGACCAGGCAAGAACCATTCGAATTCCGGTTCACATGGTGGAGACGATCAACCGCCTGATCCGCGTGCAGAGACAGCTCCTGCAGGATTACGGCCGCGAGCCGAGCCCGGAGGAAATTGCAAAGGAAATGCGTATCCCCGTTGAGCGCGTTTTGGAGATTCAGAAGATTTCGCAGGAGCCGGTTTCTCTTGAGACGCCTATCGGCGAAGAGGAAGACAGCCACCTCGGCGATTTCCTGCCGGATGAGCATCTGCCGATGCCTGCCGACGCCGCTTCGTATTCGATGCTCCGCGAGCAGCTTTACGAAGTGCTGCAGACGCTTTCCGACCGTGAGCAGAAGGTTATCCGCCTGCGGTTCGGTCTCGATGACGGGCGTCAGCGCACCCTCGAGGAGGTCGGCAAGGAGTTCGACGTAACGCGAGAGCGTATCCGTCAGATTGAAGCGAAGGCGCTTCGTAAGCTCCGTCATCCGTCGAGAAGCCGCAAACTCCGCGATTATCTGGAGTAATACATGAGATTATCAAAACGAATGCATATGGTAGCCGATATGGTCCGCCCCGGAAACGTTCTCGCGGACATCGGCTGCGACCACGGATACCTGTCCGTCTGGCTCGTCCGTGAGAAGACCGTCGGGCGCGCAATCGCCATGGATCTTCGGGAAGGGCCGCTCAAAAAGGCGCAGGAGAGTATCCGATTCTTCCACCAGACCGAAACCATTGAAACGCGTCTTTCGGACGGCATGGATGCGCTTCATCCCGGGGAAGCCGACCGCATCGTGATTGCGGGCATGGGCGGCATCCTGATGAAAGACATCTTAATGCGCGGCAGTGACTGCGTGGCGAAGGCAGGACAGCTTGTGCTGCAGCCCCAGTCGGATCCCGAGCTTGTGCGGGAGGAAGTGTTCCGGCAGGGCTTTACGATTACCGATGAGCAAGCCTGTTTTGAAGACGGCAAATGGTACGTCTCCATCTCCGCAGAACCCGGGACGGAGGAAACCCCGTACACGGACGCGGAACTTCGCTTAGGAAGGATTCTTCCAATGCGCGGCGATAAGGTCTTCCGGGATTATCTTACCGAAGAACTCGGTAAGGCGGAACGGATGCTTGAAGGACTTCTCAGTGCCGAAACGGACAATGCGAAGGAGCGGATTCCCGCAATAAGACAGCGCGTCAGCGAGCTACGGAGCGCACTGGCATTTTACAAGAAAGGAAACGAATAACTATGGCAGATATTAATGTTACGGTCGGCGGCGTGACGCAGACCTTTCCGGAAGGCGTATCGATTGAAAGCGTAGCCCGCGAGATGGCACCGAACGGCCAGGAGCCGCTTCTTGCCAAGGTGAACGGCTCGCTGAAGGAGCTTTTTAAGCGGCTGTATTCCGATTGCGACATCGAATTTCTCGATATTACGACAGGCCCCGGCTACAAGACCTACGAGCGCGGCCTTATATTCCTTATGCTCGCGGCTCTGTACCGTCTGTACGGACAGGACGAGTGCAACAACCTTCGGGTGGAGCACAGCATCGGACAGGGACTCTACTGCGAGATCAACGGCCGTCTGCGCATTTCGGAGGAGTTCCTCGGAACGCTTCGTAAGGAGATGCTCGACATCTGCAAGGAAGACCGTATGATCGAGAAGAAGTCGATGAATACCGGCAACGCGATCAAACTCTTCGAGAAGGCCGGAATGGAAGACAAGGTGAAGCTTCTTTCCTATCGCATGGATTCGAAGACGAATGTGTACATGCTCTGCGGTTATACCGATTATTTCTACGGCTACATGCCCGCATCCACCGCCTGCCTGACGGTATTCAACCTGATTCCGTACAACGAAGGCTTCCTTCTGATGCTTCCGGATCCTTCTAACCCGTCCGTTCCCGCGGCGATGTCCGACCGTCCGAAGCTTTATCAGACATTGCAAGAGGCCAACCACTGGGGCAAATCCCTTGAGGTTGACACCATCGGCGATCTGAACCAGCTGATCACCGAAGGCCGCACCGAAGAGCTGATCCTTGTGCAGGAAGCCCTGATGGAGCAGAAGATTGCCGACATGGCAAAGCAGATCAAGGAGGCCGGCACGAAGAAATTCGTCATGATCGCAGGACCTTCCTCGTCCGGTAAGACGTCCTTCTCGTACCGCCTGTCGATTCAGCTGAAGGCACTCGGATTAAAGCCGCATCCCATCGGACTCGACAACTATTACTGCAACCGCGAATTCTGCCCGAAGAATCCCGACGGCTCGTATAACTTCGAATGCCTGGAAGCCCTTGACGTCGAGCTTTTCAATGAGCAGATGCTCCGCCTTCTTAACGGCGAGCGCGTTGAGCTTCCGACATTCAACTTCAAGACCGGCAAGCAGGAATTCCGCGGCAAATTCATGCAGCTCGGCCACGACGACATCCTCGTCATCGAGGGTATCCACGGCCTCAACGACAAGCTTTCGTATTCGCTTCCGAAGGAAAGCAAATATAAGATTTACATCAGCGCCCTTACCGAGCTTAATGTAGACCGCCACAACCGTATCCCGACCACCGACGGCCGTCTTCTTCGAAGGATTGTACGCGACGCGAGAACCCGCGGCACGGATGCCAAGGACACGATTGCGATGTGGGGCTCGGTACGTAACGGTGAGGAGAATTACATCTTCCCGTTCCAGGAAGAGGCGGATTACATGTTCAATTCGGCTTCCATCTATGAATTTGCCGTATTGAAACTGTATGCAGAGCCTTTGCTTTTCGGCATTCCGAAGGACTGCCCCGAGTATCTTGAGGCGAAGCGCCTGCTGAAATTCTTCAGCTATTTTCTGAACATTCCGGACGACGCGATTCCGAGGAACAGTATCTCCCGCGAGTTCGTCGGCGGAAGCTGCTTCGATGTATAAGAAGCGTCGCATTTGACGCAGTATAGGAAGCGTCATACCAGACGCAATAAGATGAAACTTCTACGCGGGCGCGGATTACACTTGTGTAATCCACGCTTTCGTGGTATTATCAACAATCGAGTGATGCGGATGATCGCGCCGGCTTAGCCGGTGAGGAAAGTCCGGGCTGCACAGGGCAGGGTGCCGGATAACGTCCGGTGGAGGCGACTCCGAGGAAAGTGCAACAGAGAGCAGACCGCCGTCTTCGGACGGTAAGGGTGGAACGGCCGTGTAAGAGACTACCGCCTCCGCGGTAACGGGGAGGGCATTGTAAACCCCACTCGCAGCAAAACCGAACAGGAAACGATACGGCGGCCCGTCGTGTTTCCGGGTGGGTTGCGTTCCGTGTCCGGAAGGGTACGGAGGAGCTGCATGGTAACATGCAGTCAAGACAGATGATCATCGATTACAGAACCCGGCTTATAGCATCACTCATTTTTCTCTCGACAAATGTGAAAGAAGGACACGACAATGGAACTTTTCTATCGGGATACAAGAGGCGGAGACAAGGAGCTTACGGCGTCCCAGGCAATCTTACAGGGACTTTCCGAAAGCGGCGGGCTGTTCGTTCCGAAGACATTCCCGAAGCTTGATAAAAGTCTTAAGGAGCTCTCCGAAATGGACTACCGCGGAGTGGCTTACGAGGTAATGAAACTCTTCTTTACGGATTTTACGAAGGAAGAGCTTCTTTCGTGCATCAACGGCGCTTACGACGCCAAATTCGACACCGAAGAGATCGCTCCCCTCGTATACGCGGACCACGCCTACTACCTCGAACTGTTCCACGGCGCGACCATCGCTTTCAAGGATATGGCGCTTTCGATCCTGCCGCATCTTTTAACGACTTCCGCGAAGAAGAACAACCGGAAGGAGGAAATCGTCATTCTGACGGCGACCTCCGGCGATACCGGAAAGGCAGCGCTCGCGGGATTCGCGAATGTGCCCGGCACCCGCATCATCGTGTTCTATCCGAAGCACGGCGTAAGCCGCATTCAGGAGCTGCAGATGGTTACCCAGAAGGGTGACAATACGGCCGTAATCGGCGTGACCGGCAACTTCGACGACTGCCAGACCGGCGTCAAGAAGATGTTCGGGGATAAGAAGCTCCGCGAGGATATGGCGGGGAAGGGTATGACATTTTCCTCGGCCAACTCCATCAACATCGGCCGTCTGATCCCGCAGGTTGCCTACTACGTATTCGCCTACACGAGACTGCTCGCGGACGGACGCATTCAGGAGGGCGACGCGATCAACTATGTCGTTCCGACCGGTAACTTCGGAAACATCCTTGCCTGCCTGTACGCAAAGAAGATCGGACTTCCGGTTGCGAAGATGATCTGTGCGTCCAACGAGAACAAGGTCCTTTACGACTTCTTTAAGACCGGCACCTATGACATCCGCCGGGATTTCATTCTGACCAATTCGCCGTCCATGGACATTCTGATTTCGAGTAACCTTGAGCGGCTTATCTACCACAGCGCCGGCGACGACGCGGCGAAGAACGCTTCCCTGATGAAGCAGCTGCAGACCGAAGGCCTGTATACGATTACCGACGACATGAAGGCCGCCATGGCTGACTTCATTCCCGGATTTGCCACCGAGGCCGACACGGCGGAGGAGATCCACACGCTTTACGACCGCACCGGGTACGTGATCGACACGCACACCGCGGTTGCTTCCTCCGTATACCGCCGTTATCGCGCGGAGAGCGGCGATAACACCGAGACGGTCATTGTTTCGACCGCCAGCCCGTTCAAGTTCGCAAGAAGCGTCATGAGCGCCGTGAACGGCAAGGACGATACCCGCGATGACTTCGAAATCATTGACGATCTCGCTAAGACAGCAAACGTGACGGAGCCCCCGGCGATCACCGAAATCCGTACCTCGCCGGTACGCCATGACCGCGTATGCGAAACCGCCGATATGCAGAAAGAAGTACGGAGCCTGTTAGGTCTTCCGGCTATGGAGGTATAATCCGTGACGGAAGCCCTTGTAAACTGGTATAATAATTCGCTCGGACAGTTCCTCCCGAAGGAGCTGTTCGTGTTCTTCGTTTCGATGATCCCGCTTGTGGAACTCCGCGGCGGCGTGGTGATTGCGAAGCTCCTCGGAATCAAACTGTTGAAGGCAAACCTGATCTGCATTATCGGTAACATCATTCCGATTCCCTTCATTCTGCTTTTTATTGAGAAGATTTTCGCATTCATGAAAAAGCATAATATTCTTAAGGGGTTCGTCGAGTGGTGTGAAAGGCGCGCGGAGAAGAAATCCGCGGGTGCCGAGAAAGGTTTCTTTGTATTCCTTCTGCTGTTCGTCGGCATTCCGATTCCGGGAACCGGCGCATGGATGGGATCGCTGATTGCGGCATTGTATGATTTCAACATTAAGAAGGCGTCCATTGCCATCTTCCTCGGCATTCTGCTTGCTGCGATCATCATGAGCATCGCGAGCTACGGCCTGTTGGGACTGGTGGTATAAAGAAATTTGAATGCCCGTGTGGCATTTGCCGTAATGATGTGGGGAAAGAATAGAGAAGGAGGGAGTGCTTATGATCGGGTGTCCCGGCTGCGGAAGCAGACTTGTGTTTGACATTGCTTCCCAGAAAATGAAATGCAGCTATTGCGGACAGCTGTATACGGTGGCTCAGGTGTCCCGCAAGTCTAAGGACGCGGACGAGTCCATCATGGAGAACAACGAGCTCATGCAGGTGACGGTCTTCACGTGCTCGCAGTGCGGCGCGGAGATTGTTGCCGACAGCGATGAGGCCGTTACGTGGTGCAGCTATTGCGGCAGCCCGGCAACGCTTCAGAGCCGGCTTTCGAGCATTCGCCGCCCGGATAAGGTAATTCCTTTTAAGATTGACAAGGAAGAGTGCGTTAGCCGTTACCGCGCAATCGCGAAGAAGCAGATTTACGCTCCTTCGGCGCTTCTTAAGCAGGGCAAGGCGGAGAGCTTCCGCGGCATTTACATGCCGTTCTGGTCGTATGACTTCACAAGAGGCGGCGCGTACCGGTTCCCGGGAACGAAGACGGAGACCTTCGGGGACGAACAGATTACAACGAAATATCTTGCAACCGGCCGTCTCGAGAGCCACTACGAGGGGCTTGCGCACGACGCGTCCCTTTCCTTTGAGGACGACGTCAGCGAGAAAATCGTGCCCTTCATGCAGATCGATTCTGTGGATTTCGACGAATGTTATCTGAACGGCTTCTATGCGAACGCGGCCGACCAGAATGAGCAGGAGTACCGCCGGAAAATGCTAAGCACCGAGAACGACCTGATCATCGCGGAAGCGAAGAAGGAGTTCTTAGATATCGGACTGCAGGAGAAGGAAGCGAAGGCGCAGCTTTCGGATGCGAGCGCTTACCTTGTGGAGACAGAGTCGAAGCTTGCCATGTATCCGGTGTGGTTCCTTTCCTACCGGCGCGGCGACCGCGTGTCCTACGGAACCGTGAACGGACAGACCGGTAAGGTTTATGCGGAATTCCCGGCTTCCCCGTACAAATACCTGCTGTTTTCGCTGATCACGGCGGTTCCGGTTTTCCTTATCCTGAATTTTTTACTTACGGCAATGCCCGCATTCGTGCTTTTCGTTGCCGCAACCTGTGGATTCATCGTATCGACGATGTTCAAAAGAGAGGTGAAGGAGCTGTTTCTTAAACAGTGCCACATCTCGTACGGCAAGAAAACAAGGAATATCGATGTGAAGGTACTGATCGGAAGCATTGGTTCCTGTATCGGAATTCTGGCAGGCATTCTGGCGTATCTTGTTCCAATCATTATTTCGGGATTTTCCACCGGCGGACTTTCCGTTGAATCGGAGACTGTCTACCTGATCATCTCGGCGATTTTCCTGATTTTCTTTATAATCCGGTTCTTTACCATGCGGGGACGTTATATGTCCCTTACCGGCATTCATCTGAATCTGACGAATGCGCTGTTCATCGTAATCGGAATCATTTCCGTGGTGATGTTCGCGGTGAGGCCCGTGTCGGACTGGATTTATTATGTGATTTCCTTCGCTACGGCGGGGGCGGTGGCATTTTCCGTAACGAGCCTGATTCACGGCTACAACATGCTTTCGTCCGTTAAGCCGAAGCAATTCAGCAGGAGCGGAGGTGATGACAATGCGTAAGTATCTGTTATTCCTTTGCGTTCTTGCGGCAATCCTTCTGACCGGCTGCGGAAGCCATCCGAAGCCTGAGACCAGGGGACTGGTCCGGATTCAGGATGATGCGGGGCTGTTCTCGGAAGCCGACATGATACTTCTTATGACCGAGTGTGAAAAACTGACCGAGTACGGCCATGTCGGCATCTATACGTACGGGCCCCCCAGTTACGGCATTAATGTACCGGGCGATGCAAAGCTTTACGAAACTTCGGACGTTGCGGCCGTCAAGTATGAATCCTGGTACGGAACCTCGAGCGCTTTCCTTTTCATAATCGATATGATTAACCGTGAGATTTATATCGAAACCGACGGCTATATCGGCGATACGGTTACTCCCGGAAAGGCAAAAAGTATCACGGATAACGTATATAAGCTGGCTTCCAAGAGGGATTATTCCGGCTGTGTGACGAAGGCTGTCGGGCAGGCCTGGGATCTCATCGAAGGGCGCAGAATCGCCGAGCCGATGAAGTACGCGTCAAATGCGGTGATTGCCGTGCTTCTCGGGCTTTTGATTAACTTTATCGTGCTTCGCATGCTGAACCGCAAGAAGGAAGTGTCGGTTAAGGAGCTTACCGACGCCAACCGCGGCAATGCAACATTCAACGGAAGAAGCGTAACGGTTGTTTCGAGACATGTTACCGTAATCCGTCACTCCGGCGGAGAAGGAAGCCGCGGCGGATTCGGCGGCGGAGGCGGCCATCACAGCCACGGCGGCGGACACCGGTTCTGATCGGCACACCGTAATTATTTGTCATCGCCGACTTTGATCGGCAGATGCATTTGAAATCTGATTTTTGTAAATCCTGCAGACAGAGTTCTGCAGGATTTTTTTGTCCGGCGGAGCGGGAAATGATTTTCCCGCGGAGCGGAGAGAATCATTGCGAAACCGCACGGATTATGGTATAATTCTCTAAATGGGCTAATAGGACCTTATGGCCGGAAAGGAACATCCATGGATCAGGCTACGGAAGAGAAAATCAGAGGGCGCGCGCGCCGTATGGCAATCTGTTATGATTTTGACAAAACGCTTTCTCCGGACGATATGCAGACCTTTACGCTGATACCGTCCTTAGAGATGGACAAGGCGACTTTCTGGAAGGAAGCCGACGTTCTCGCGAGGGAGAATTCGATGGAGAAGAATCTTGCCTGGATGTTTCAGCTGCTGACCCTTTCGAAAGCAAAGCGACGGTCAATCAAGCGGGAGTATTTCCGCGAGGCCGGGAAGAGCGTTCCCTTGTACGAAGGCGTCAAGGAATGGTTTGATATGGTGAACGCATATGCCGCACAGAAGAATATTGCGGTAGAGCACTATATCATATCCTCCGGACTCAAGGAAATCATTGAGGGCAGTGCCATTGCCGACAAGTTCAGCCGGATCTACGCGTCGTCGTATCTGTATTCGCCGGACGGCGTCGCCGAATGGCCCGCGCAGGCAATCAACTATACGAACAAGACACAGTACATATTCCGTATCGCGAAAGGCATCTTCGAAGAATACGACGAACGCGTCAACGACAGCATGAGCGAGGATGCGCTGCACATTCCGTACGAGAATATCGTATATATCGGTGACAGCGCCACCGACATTCCGTGCATGCGGCTTGTGAAGAGCCGCGGCGGGTATTCCGTAGGCGTTTATGATCCGGTGAAGAAGAAAACGGACAATGTGCACCGGCTTTTCAAGGACGGACGGCTCAGTTATTTCGCTGCCGCGGATTACACCGAAGGAGCGGAGCTGTGGCATTTTATGCAGAAGATCATTAACGAAATCGCCGCCCGCGAGGACAGCAAAACCGAGCAGATGATTCTCGGGGAGAAGGCAAAAGAGTAACCGAAGTGAAAAGTATTCCGGCGGGAATCGCCCGGGGGACATATGACACAGGCAATTAACATCTATACGCTTTCCCGCATCCATGAGCGGGAGGCGTTCAACATACTGGAGCGGCATACCTCGCGTTACCGGGAGCCGAAACGCACGCAGGACCATGAGATCGAGTCTCTGCGTCTGCTTGCGGACGAGCTGATGAAACATGAGGTTTCGGTGGCGGAGATGGACGGGTTCTTCTACTCGTTCCACATTCCGCATATCGGCAAGGAATTCGACCTCCTCAAGCTGTCCGGGCGCATCTGCCTTAACATCGAGCTGAAGTCGACCGCGGTACCCGAAGAGCAGATTGCGGAGCAGCTCCGCAAGAACCGCTATTATCTCGGACACCTCGGCAAGCGTCTCCTTCTGTATACGGTCGTGACCAACACGATGAAATGCTACAAATTGACGCTTTACGATGAACTCAGCGAAGTGGGATTTGACGAAGTGGCCAAGGCGGTCCGCATGTTTGAGGACGGCTACGAAAACGCAATCGACAACCTGTTCCGTGCGTCCGATTATCTGGTATCGCCGTTCAACACGCCTGCTCGCTTCATTCAGGGAGAGTATTTCCTGACGCAGGCCCAGTGGCAGATTAAGAAGTCGATTCTGAATGACATTGATGCGGCGCTCGGCTGTGCCTTCTTTCATCTGACCGGCAAGCCCGGAACCGGCAAGACTCTGCTCCTTTATGACATTGCTAAGGCGCTCGCGAAAGCCGGCAACACTTTAATCGTACATTGCGGTAAGCTTTACCCCGGACAGGTGGAAATCCGGGAAGAAGTCGGGCAACTGAATATCACAGAAGCCCGCGAGCTGGCCGTTAAGGCCGGGGAAGGGAAGGAAGTTCCCGGCAGGGATTCCGTCCGTTTGGAGCAATACAATTACATCCTTGTGGATGAAGTGCATCGGATTAAGCCGGAACGGTTTACAGAAATCTGCGAAGCCGTAAGGAAGAACGGTCAGATTTGCATCTTCTCTTCGGACCCGGAGCAGATTCTCACGAGCGGGGAGCGGCAGAACGACATTGTCGGACGAATCCGCGAACTTCCGCCCGACGCGGAGTATGTACTCTCCGAGAAATTCCGGATCAACAAGGAACTGAGCGCGTTCATCGCAAGCGTGAAGAACCTGAATTTCCGGCCGGAGACGCCGATGGATTATTCAAATGTCGCGCTGAATTATGCCAATACCACGCAGGAGGCGCAGTACATGCTCGAATACTACCGCGCCAGAGGTTATGTGTTCATCAATTATTCGAAGCCCGCGTATGAGGAAAGCCCGTACGCCGCTTACGAAGAAGATTTCGACGCGCCGCACGTAATCGGGCAGGAATTCGATAAGGTCGTGATGCTTCTTGATTCCTCCTTCTATTATGACGAGGAGGGATACCTTCACGGCATTCCGTACCCGGACCCGGATTTCCTTTATCCGAACCTGTTTTATCAGGGCGTAACACGTGTGCGGGAAGAGCTTGCGCTGATCGTGGTCGGAGCCGAGGAACTGTTCGGAAAGATTGCGGGAATACTGAAGAACGAAGGGTAGAAGAATACACTCTTACAGTGTGGGCAATATACTTTCAAGGATTGAAAAGCAGGGGGGAAAATGGATAAGCGGGAGTTGAAAAAGAAAGGACTTGATACACTCGGGTGGCTTGTGGCATTTCCCGTTCAGGTCACAAAGAAACTGACGAAGCGAAAGGGCGGCAAGACGAAGCGTAAGGCCGCTACGATTGTCGCTGCCTGGGCGATGTATCTCGGACTTGCGACGGCGGGAGTTACGTCCGTTGTCAATTCTTCGCGCGGAGGAAACGAGGTTCCGGGGATTGAGCAGGTAAGTCCGGACAATCAGTCGGGGAATATAATTGATCCGCGGAGCGAATTAACGGATTGGTGGAATGAGGAAGGAACGGCCTCGATGGAGTGCCATCTTTATTATCGCGACAGAAGTAATATGGAGTTTCTGCCGAAAGATGTATACTGCGTTACGAAGATTAACGGAGAGGACTTCCGGAACGATTGGATCGTGGAAGCAGGCGATACTCTGACGATTGAAACGACGGTCCTTGACAGCCGCTCACCATCACGCAGCGGGAGTACGAAATACACGTACACTGTTGAAGATAATGATTTGTACGGATTTGAACTTTCCTTCAATGCTACGTTATCGGACCGGGACGATCCCAACTACCGGCAGGATATTTTGCTGGTATATTCGTTCTCGCCGATAGAGCAGGAAGAACCCGGGGAAGAGAATAAACTGCCGATTGCCGTGACGGATCAGGGTGTGCTTGTCGGCGGATTCAGTTCCATAACGGTTGTGGGAACAGATAATTCTAAAGTCATCTATTCTTCCAGCGATACTTCTGTCGCAACCGTATCAAGAGAAGGCTCTATCGAAGGAAAAAGTCCGGGAAGGGCTGTTATCTCGGTAAGGGAAATCGGTACCGGAAGAACAGGAGAGGTAACTGTCTGGGTAGGGGAACCACATTGGTGCTCAATTGATTCCTATGTTATGATGGAAGACGGCCGTCTGGATGAATCCGAATGGGAAGTGATGACGCTGATTAACGATAAAATCGGATATACGGCGAATGATATTCTTCCGGGGGATACCTATTCCTATACGCTTAGAGTGCAGAGAAAATCCGATCCCGATGAGGTTTTTGAAAAGCAAATTGCGCATGTTATATGCGAGGGGGATTATGAGTTCGGATTTGTCGTTCCCTTATATCTGCCGGTTACCGTAATGGATGACGACGGAACGGGGCATGTTGAATACTTTTTCGCTGCTTTTGACGGTACGGTTATTACGGAGTGAATATGGAGAAGAAGGGAAGAATCAGTGTGAAAGGAAACAGAGAATGAACAAGGGTGAGTGGATTAAAAAAGGTTTAAAGACACTCGGGTGGCTTGTGGCGTTTCCCGTTCCCGTGACGAAAGCGCTTGCAACGAAGAAGGGCGGCAAGCTCGGGAGAAAAGCTGCTACGATTGCCGCAACCTGGGCGATGTACGCTTCGCTTGCTACGGCAGGTGTTGCGGCAATGGTTCCGAACAATAAGCCGGATGATAAAGTCGTCGATTCTGTCGGATATGTTGTTGATGGCCCGGATGTTGATGATCAGAACCCGGATGACGAGACGGGAACCGTTCAGAATCCGAAGGGTATTATAATTCAGGATCATGCGGAGATTCTCGGAGTCGGTGAGGAGATGTCCGTTATTGCCAATGCATATCCGTACAATCTGCCGGACAGTTACGCGGTATTGAAATGGAGATCTTCCGATGAGTCGGTTGCGACGGTCAATCAAAACGGAAAGATTACCGGTATGGGCGTCGGAACGGCACAAATCGTGATTACCACCGTTAACGGCCTAAGGGAAACCTTCGATATTACCGTTGAACCCTGCCGCTCGGTCCCTGTGAGTGTCAGTGTAACTTCGGGAAAACAGACGTTTAATCTCGATGACTGGGATTTCTATTTATACATCGAAGAAGATATGGATCATGATAATTTCAGACCGGAAACGAGTGTGACCGAAGAAGGGTATGTCGGCGAGTTTAATCTCGTACCCGGAAGAAGAATACGGGCTTATGTAACCTTCAACTACAGATACAACAGAAGCATGGATACCGGATGGGCCTCGGAGTGGCATAAGGTTACGGACGAAGATTTGGGTACCGGGTTTGAGTTTGTACTTCCGGTGGACTTTTCTCGTGGAGAAGAAACGAGTGATTTTCCGGACGAGAATATTGTTGTAACGGTTGACTTCGGATCGGTTTATACGGAAGCAGAGCGAATAGAAATCTACGGCGGTACCGAATATCTGCAGGTAGGCAGCTCCCGACAGATAAACTACGCGGTTTATCCGGATGAAGTGGATTCGTCAAATCTTGCCTGGATTACTTCAGACGAGTCAGTGGCGACGGTAGACCAAAACGGAGTGGTAACCGGGCACAAAGCGGGACACGTTAAGATTACACTGATGGCACCGAACGGGCTAAGTGAAAGTGTAGAGTTCGATGTAGTTGAACGACAGGAATATAATATGACGGTTCAATGTGATTACTATACTATGTCGTGGAATCCCGATTTATCGGACTGGGAATGCGGTTATCTGGTGAATGGGGAAAGGCTGGACGGAGACAGCTGTACGGTGAAGCTGGATGACGAACTGATCTTTACCATTGTAATCAAGCCGGCCGGCGACGATTCCGTGACTTACGAAAAGAGCGCGTTTCTCCGTACGGTTACACCGGAAACAGTCTCATCCGGCATGAGAATCTCGTTGGATGTGGATGTGATGGAAGACAACGGCAACGGCGAGCTGATGCCGAGAGTATTTCGTTGTTGGATTGATGCAAAATTTGAGTAGCCTTTTTATGCCGAAAACTTTCCTCTTGAAAATCTTACCGAATATGTTACAATGTAAAAGTTTGAATGGAAGAAATCGCAGATTATAGTAACCGCATTGGCATTTTACGGAGGAATTTATGAAGCGGGAAGATGTAAGAAATATAGCAATTATCGCTCATGTAGACCACGGAAAGACGACCCTGGTGGATGAGCTTCTGAAGCAGAGCGGCGTGTTCCGAACCGGGCAGGTTGTGGAAGAGCGCGTTATGGACTCGAACGACATCGAGCGTGAGCGCGGCATCACGATTCTCTCGAAGAACACCGCTGTTTTCTATAAAGGCATCAAGATTAACATCATCGACACGCCCGGCCATGCCGATTTTGGCGGCGAGGTAGAGCGTGTGCTTAAGATGGTAAACGGCGTTGTACTTGTGGTCGATGCGTTCGAAGGCCCGATGCCGCAGACCAAATTTGTTCTGAAGAAAGCACTGGAGCTCAAGCTTCCGGTAATCTGCTGCATCAACAAGATTGACCGCCCCGAGGCACGTCCGAAGGAGGTTATCGACGAGGTTCTGGACCTTCTGATCGACCTCGATGCAGACGAAGACCAGCTTGAGTGCCCCTTCGTTTTCGCATCCGCGAAGACCGGTATTGCGATACTTGAGTTAAATGACAAGCCTGTCAGCATGGAGCCCCTTTTTGAGACGATCATCGATTACATCCCGGCGCCCGAGGGCGACGAGAATGCGGGCACGCAGGTATTGATCAGTACGATTGACTATAACGAGTATGTCGGCCGTATCGGCGTCGGCAAAGTGGACAACGGCACGATCCGCGTGAATCAGGAATGCGTTATCGTGAACCACCACGACCCTGACAAGATGCGTAAGGTGAAGATCAGCAAGCTTTATGAGTTTGACGGTCTGAAGAAGGTTGAAGTGCAGGAAGCGACGGTCGGTTCGATTGTCGCAATCTCGGGTATCAGTGACATTCATATCGGTGACACGCTCTGTTCCCCCGAGAATCCGGTGGCGATTCCGTTCCAGAAGATTTCCGAGCCGACGATTTCGATGAATTTCATCGTAAACGACAGCCCTCTTGCCGGACAGGAAGGAAAGTACGTGACTTCCCGTCATCTTCGCGAGCGTCTGTTCCGCGAACTGAATACCGACGTTTCGCTCCGTGTTGAGGAGACCGAGACTACCGAGGCGTTCAAGGTTTCCGGACGAGGCGAGCTGCATCTGTCGGTATTGATTGAGAATATGCGGCGTGAAGGCTTCGAATTTGCCGTAAGTAAGGCAGAGGTTATCTACCATTACGACGAGAACGGCAAGAAGCTCGAGCCGATGGAAGAGTGTCAGGTGGACGTTCCGGACGAATACTCCGGTACCGTCATCCAGAAGCTTTCCGCGAGAAAGGGCGAGCTGAAGGGAATGAATTCCTTCGGCGCCGGTCATACGAGACTGCTCTTTTCGATTCCGTCCCGCGGACTGATCGGATACCGCGGCGAGTTCCTTACCGATACCCGCGGCGAAGGCATTATGAATACTATCTTCACAGGCTACGAGCCGTACAAGGGCGACCTTTCCTACCGCTCGCAGGGCAGCCTGATCGCATTTGAAAGCGGCGAAGCCGTAACCTACGGTCTGTTCAACGCACAGGAGCGCGGCGCGCTCTTCATCGGACCCGGTGAGAAGGTTTACGCCGGCATGGTTGTAGGCCAGAACGGTAAGGCAGAGGACGTTGAGGTCAACGTCTGCAAGAAGAAGCAGCTGACCAACACCCGTTCCTCCTCGGCGGACGAAGCACTCCGTCTTACGCCTCCGGTGGAGATGAGCCTTGAGCAGTGCCTCGAATTCATCGATACCGACGAGCTTCTGGAGGTAACGCCCAAGAGCCTCCGTATCCGTAAGAAGATCCTCGATTCGCTGATGCGTAAGAGAGCAAGCAGAAAATAGAAGAGTTATATGAGTCCGGCGGGATGAATCCGCCGGGCTTTTTTTGTTGACGGAAGTCCCGCATTTCTTGATTTTTTCACATTTTTGCTTTATACTGTCAATCAGTTGCCGGGTACTGCGCGGGCTATTCGTCCGCCTTGCAGACACCTGAGCGGAAAGGGGTTTTACTATGGCACATTTTTCAGGCACGTTTTTCTCGAAAATGCTGAGCCGTCCGGTGCATTTTTCGGCAGTATTAAGCAACGATATCGCTTACGGAGCGGAGAACAATCCGCATTTTACGAGACCTGCTAAGAACGTATACCTTCTGCACGGCTTCAGCGGCTGTGATTCGGACTGGTTCACGAATGCTCCTCTCGGGGAGATTGCAAACCGTTTCAACGTAAATTTTTTCATGCCGAACGGCGATAACAATTTCTATCTGGATCAGCCCCAGACCGGCTGCAAATACCAGGGCTACGTCGGCAAGGAATTCGTTGATTATACAAGAAAGACCTTCGGCCTTTCAGACAGGTGTGAGGATACCTACATCGGCGGTCTTTCGATGGGCGGCTTCGGGGCGCTTCATACCGCGTTTGCTTATCCGGAGACCTTCGGAAAGGTTATCGCTTTAAGCTCCGCGCTGATTCAGAACGGTCTTTCTTATTTCACTCCGGACATGCCGAACGGCATGGCAAACTATGATTATTATGCCTGGGTATTCGGGGATCTGAAGACGGCCGCGCAGACGGACGCCAACCCCGAGGTTCTTGTTCGGAAGCTGAAGGAAAGCGGCGCAAGGATTCCGGATATCTTCATGGCCTGCGGAACCGAGGATTTCCTGATCCAGCCGAACCGCGACTTCAAGGCGTTCCTTGATTCCATCGGCGTTCCGGCTACGTTTGTAACCGCGCCGGGCGTACACGATTTCATTTTCTGGCGCACCCATATCGTAACCGGCCTTACCTGGGCGCTGGAGCCCGAAAACTTCAAGACCTGACAGCCCTGCGGCGTGTAGTCTGACGCCGTCCGGAGGCGAAACCTGTATTTGACAGATTTCGCGGAAAATGGTAAAATGGCAGGAAGATTGGGATTTTGTTTTTTCCTTGTATTTGGGAGGTGTTTTCATGTCGATTTTTAAAGGTTCCGCGGTTGCGATCATCACACCGTTTAACAACGACGGAAGCGTAAATTTTGAGCAGTTCGGCGCATTGATTGAATATCAGATTCAGCATAAGACGGACGCAATTGTTGTTATGGGAACGACCGGTGAGGCTTCAACGCTTACGCACGAGGAGCACATTGAGTGCATCCGTTTCTGCTGCGAGAAGGCTGCGGGACGCGTTCCGGTTATTGCCGGTACCGGCTCCAACTGCACCGAAACCGCGATTTACCTGACGCAGGAAGCAGAGAAAGCCGGCGCAGACGCGATGCTTTGCGTAACGCCCTATTATAACAAAGCGACACAGAAGGGTCTTGTGGCTCATTTTACGGCGATCGCGAACAGCACGACGAAGCCGATCATCCTTTACAACATTCCGGGACGTACCGGCTGCAAGATGGCTCCGACGACCGTTGCCGAGCTTTATAAGACGGTTCCGAACATCGTAGGCGTAAAGGATGCGACCGGTGACTTCAGCGAGATGGCGAAGCTGATGAGCCTTGTAGATGAGAACTTCGAGCTCTACTCCGGTAATGACGATCAGATCCTTCCGGTGCTTTCCCTCGGCGGAAGCGGCGTTATTTCCGTATTGTCGCATTGCGCTCCCGAGGATACCCACGAGATGGTTGCAAGCTATCTCAGGGGCGATGTGAAGAAGGCAAGAGAGCTTCAGCTTAAGTATATTCCGCTGATCAAGGCGTTGTTCTGCGAGGTTAACCCGATTCCCGTTAAGGCGGCCTGTGAGATGATGGGCTTCTGCAACGGCGTGGTTCGCGCGCCCCTTACCGAGATGGAGCCGGACAACCAGGTTATTCTGTGGAACGAACTGAAGAAACTCGGAATCGTTACCGAGAAGTAATCGCATTCTGTTAAAAACGGTTGCTGCCGGGTACGGAGGCACCGCATGGGAGAGAATATGACACGAATCATTATGCGTGGCTGTAACGGCCACATGGGACGCGTAATTGCCGACCTCGTGAAGGAAGACAAGGACGCGGAAATCGTTGCCGGAATTGATCTGACCGGTCAGTCGGACCGCCCGTTTCCGGTATATGCAAGTCTTTCGGAGGTAAAGGAAGAAGCGGACGTGCTGATTGATTTCACTTCGCCGAAGCTTCTGACCGAGCTTCTTACGGACGCGAAGGCGAAGAACCTTCCGCTTGTTCTTTGCTCCACCGGCTATGCCGCAGAGCAGATCGACGAGATCAGAGAGGCATCCAAGGATCTTGCCATACTTCGTTCCGCGAACATGTCACTCGGCGTGAACGTACTTTTTAAGCTTGTCAAGGCCGCTGCCGCCGTGCTGGCGCAGGAGGGCTTTGATATCGATATCGTGGAGAAGCATCACCGGCTTAAGCTGGATGCGCCGAGCGGTACTGCCCTTGCAATCGCGGATGCCGTATCGGAAGCGCTTCCGGAGCCTTATGAATATGTGTATGACCGGTCCCAAAGACGTATGCAGCGTCCGAAGAACGAGATCGGAATCTCCGCCGTCCGCGGCGGTTCGATTGTCGGCGAGCACGAGGTGATCTTCGCGGGAACCGACGAGGTGATCGAGATTAAGCATACCGCATATTCGAAAGCAATCTTCGGAAAGGGTGCTGTCGCAGCGGCGAAATTCCTTGCCGGAAAGGCGCCCGGCATGTACACCATGCAGGACACCGTAGGAGAAGAATAAGAGAGAGGGGCCGTCGAATCCCGACAGCCCCTTCTTTCAGTATATACGGAGCATCACATGATAGAAGTAAAAAACCTGGTAAAGCGATACGGGGACTTCGCTGCGGTAGACGATTTGTCATTTGCCGTGAATGACGGCGAGATCCTCGGATTTCTCGGCCCGAACGGCGCCGGCAAATCCACAACCATGAACATGATCACCGGATATATCTCCGCCACCGAAGGCGAAGTTATCATCGAGGGACACAACATGTTCGAAGAGCCGGAGAAGGCAAAGCAGTGCATCGGCTACCTTCCCGAGATTCCGCCGGTATATCCGGACATGCGGGTTCGGGAGTACCTGAATTTCGTGGCCGATCTTCGTAAGGTTCCCTCTAAGGAACGCAAGGCGGAGGTGGACCGCGTTATGGGTCTTGCCCGCGTGGACCATATGCAGAAGAAGCTTATCAAGCATCTGAGTAAGGGCTACCGGCAGCGTGTCGGCGTGGCGCAGGCGCTTCTCGGCAATCCGAAGGTAATCATCCTCGACGAGCCGACGGTCGGTCTCGATCCGATGCAGATTTCCTGGATGCGTGAGTTTATCCGCAGTCTCGCTAAGGAGCATACCGTCATATTAAGCTCGCACATTCTGTTCGAGGTGAATGCCGTATGCGACCGTGTGCTGATCATCAACCACGGCAAGAAGATCATCATCGATACGCCCGAGCAGGTCATCCATACGATCGGCGGCACGGACGGTATTTATGTTGCCGCGAAGACGACCAAGGAAGAACTTGACAGAATTCTTTCCGGCGTTGAAGGCATCAGCAGCACCCGTGAAGAGCGTGTCCCCGAAGAAGGTGTTACCGCTTGCTCGGTATTTCCGAAAGAGGGCGCCGACCTTCGCGAGAAGATTTTCATGGCATTTGCCGCAGCGGGAGTAACGCTTCTTGAGATGCGTTCCGAGACGAAGACATTGGAGGAAGTGTTCATCGCACTGACCGGAGAGGAGGGCACATGTTAGCCGTTTATAAGAAAGAGCTCCGGCAGACGTTTACCTCGATTTTCGGGTATATGTTCTTGGCATTTCTGCTCGCGCTGATCGGGTTCTATGTATATCAGTTCAATCTGAAGCTTGAGTACGCAAGCTTCGCGTATCCGCTTGCAAGCGTGACGCTGTTCTTTTTGCTCCTCGTTCCGATGCTTACCATGCGTATCCTTTCGGAAGAGAAGAAGCAGAAGACGGACCAGCTTCTGTTTACTTCGCCCGTAAGCATTCCGCGGATCATCCTCGGCAAGTACCTTGCGCTCGTTACGGTGCTTCTGATCGCGATGGTGATCATCTCGTTCTATCCGCTTGTTCTCTCGTCCTACGGCGATGTGAACATGAAGATTGCCTACAGCAACATCGTGGCGTTCTTCCTTCTCGGATGCGCGTATTTCGCAATCGGAATGTTTATCTCCACCCTTACGGAGAGCCAGATTGTAGCGGCAATCTTAACATTTATCGTGATTCTCGTAACGCTCCTTGCGGACGCGCTTAAGGACCGGATTCCTTCCGACCATGCCATTTCGTTTATCGTGCTTTGCGTGCTCGCGGCGCTTCTCGGGGTAATCGCGTTCCTCATGATGAAGAGCCTGATTGTTTCCGGTGTGATTGCGGCGGTGTGCATCGGTGCTCTGTGCATCGTTTATTTCGCCGTTGACAACACGCTGTTCGACGGATTTCTGACGAAGATGCTCGGATGGATTTCCCTCGTATCCCGTTTTGAGAACTTCCGTTACGGACTGTTTGACAGTGCCGCCTATGTATATTATCTCAGTCTTATCTTCCTTTTTGTTTTCCTGACGGTTCAGGCAATCAAAAAGCGGAGATGGAGTTAGGAGGCACCTCGTATGAAGGATTCGTTTTCCAGCCGTAAGTTTAAAGGCGGCGCATATACAACCCTCCTTTCCGTACTCGTCATCCTGCTTGTCCTTCTGGTGAACCTTGTGATGTCCGGCGTGACGCGGACCAAGGACCTTACGGGACTTCAGGTATATTCCCTGCACGAGGGAACGGAAGATTTTCTGAAGGACTATGATGTTCCGGTCGACCTTTACTATATCTGCGAGGTCGGCAAGGAGAACAAGGTAATTTCCAATACTGCGGAGAATTTCGCGGCGGACGGAAAGGACATCAACCTGATTTATAAGGATCCGGTTCAGTATCCGCAGTTTGTGTTCCAGTACACCGGAAAGACCGATATCGACAACAACAGCATCATTCTGGTGCGTCGCGACAACCAGGACCTTTACGCGTACATCGAGTATGAGGTGATGTGCCTCTATTACGTCAACCAGACGGACCTCTCGAAGACGCTTGCCGGATACAACGCGGAGACCGAAATCCTGAAAGGGCTCGTGAAACTTTCCGATGCGCAAAATGCGAACGTTTACGTTGCCACCGGCCACGGCGAGCAGGAACAGCTGATTTCCAACAAGGGGAAGGTTTCCTCGAGCATCGCAAGCCTTCTTGAACTGAATTCCTATACGGTTAAGTACATTGATCTCAAGAAGAAGGCTGTGCCTTCAGACTGCAGCGCGCTTTTAATTCTCGGCGCAATCGACGATCTGTCGGAAGAGGAATGTACCGAAATTAAGGATTATGTGACGGGCGGCGGACGCGTTATGTGGTTCCTTGCCTATACCGGAACGGAACGTCCGAATATGGAGGCGCTCCTGAATTATTACGGACTGAATCTCGAAAAGGGATTGCTTTGTGAAGGCGATACGGACCGTACGTCCGGTGACCATCCGGAGTACATCCTTGCGGGCTACGGCAAGAAGAACACGTCGTGGCCGAACGGCGTCGGACTTACGAAGCTTGCTTCGGTAAGAGATTCCCTGAAGGTGGAGGTTATCGCTTCGACCTCGTCAAGCGCGTATCTTGCGGATGACCTGAAGACGATGGCTTACAGGGAAGGCAACCCGCGCGGAAGCTATCCGCTTCTTACCGGCATTTCCGAAACCTACCAGGGCAAGACCGGTAAGTTATATATCTTCAACACCCAGTATTTCATGTTCAGCAACTACATCGGTTCGAGCGCGTCCTATACGAACGGCGAAGTTTTCACGACATATCTGGGCGAACTGTGTGAGAAGGAGAGCAACATTTCCATCCCTTCGACATCGGCTTACGAAGAGGCGCTGAAGCTGACAACGCATCAGAAGAATGTCCTTCTGGTCATTCTTGTCGGCGTCATCCCCGGACTGATCCTGATTGCCGGTTTCGTGATGGTATTCCTGCGGAGAAAGTAATTCATGAACAAAAAGAACCTGATTTTGATAATTGTTCTCAGCGTCCTTGCGGTCGGACTGCTTGCGGTTTATCTGATCTTCAAAGACGACAAGCCGAAAGAGCCGGAAGAGCAGACACCTGCGTATTTCGTGATTCGCGAGGTCCCGACGGAGCGGATCAACCGGATTTCCCTGAAGACCGCGAAATTCGACGGAACCTTCAAAAAGAACGTGGACCGTTGGGTAAACGAGGGGGAGGTCTTCCCGGTTAACCAGTCTACGGTAAATGTTATCGTTTCCGTTATCGCATCAAACCTGAACGCTTTCGAGCGCGTGAACAATCCGTCCGCGCCGGAGGATTACGGGTTTGCGTCACCCAACGCGACGCTTTGGCTTTACGACGGCGAGGAAGAGCTTCTGTGCCTGTATGTCGGTAACAAGCTTCCGACGCAGAACCGGTATTACGCGATGGTGGAAGGTGACGCCTCCGTCTATGTTGTGTCGGACAACTATTATTCCTACCTCGTGAAGGAACAGTCGGACTTTCTGGAAAATGTGACACTTCCGTCCATCGACGATTCCGCGCTTCTTAGGGAAGTGACGGTAGAGCAGGGCGGGGAGACCGTTTTCCACGCAATCTATGACGCCCGGAACCCTTACGATTATTCCGGCGTCGGGCTTTTTAACTGGTACATTCTCGAACCGCTGAACGGCTTTGCGAACGCCGATCTGAACGACGATACCTGGTACGGCCAGATGGACCGTTACCTGCATATCTCATATCAGAAGCTTGTGGATTACCGGCCCACCGGATATCAGAAGTACGGCCTTGACAATCCGTCCACAACGGTTGTGGTCCGTTACGCGGACAGCGCCGGCAATGAGAATCTTTCCTATACGATTCTGTTCGGCAGCACCACCGAAGACGGCGGAATCTATGCGAAGATCGACGGAATGGAATGGGTATTCCTGATGGACAGCGAGATGGCGGAAAGCTGGAATACCATTGATATATTCGGCTGCTGCTATAAGACGGTATTCTTCCCGACGGCCAAGGAATTCAACAGCATTACGGTTCGCGCCGGCGGCAATGAGTGGATTTTCGTCAATAAGAGCACGGACGCGGATGAGGTGAATTACGCATTAAACGGATCGGCTATTTCCAGTGCGGACTTCAACGCCTGGAGCCAGAAACTGCTTTCCCTGAAGTACAGCGAACGCATCACAACGGGCGAGCCCGGCAAGGAGATTCTGACGATTGAAACCGATATGAAGAATCAGCCGTTAAGAAAGAATATGACGATCAGATTTTACGCGTATTCCGATGCCGTATATCTGGTTTCCGTCAACGATAAGATCGATTTTACGATTGACGTGCGGAAGGTCAACGATTTCATCGACTATATGAACTCGCTTTCCGCTGAGTGACTGTTTCGGAGTTTTTATGGATCCTGTGTTTGAAAAACCGTTAAAGGAAGACAGCAAAGTCCGCTACCGCGGGCGGAACCACTCCGCCATGGGGCGGCTTTCGCTCGGTATCGGGGTTGTCGGCTGGGTTGTCTTTCTGATTCTCGTTATCGAGTCGAGAACGGCGCCGGCCGATTCGAACCGCCTCGGTGTTATCGGCGGGCTTGATCTGCTGCTCGGCATCTTCGGCATGATATTCGGCGGTCGCGGACTTCGCGAGAGTAACGTGTTCTACCGCTCGGCGCTCTCCGGCGTCGTACTCTGTTCGGCCCTTGCGGCGACGCTGTTCGGGCTGTTTCTGAGCGGAACGGTGCTGTAACACGGACACTTTGGTAACGCGAGAAGCGTTGCAGATACCCGCGTCCGGCTTCGGCGGGGCGCATGTTTTCGGAGGATGTTACTATGAAAATACCTGAATTATATACATGGACCGAATATGAGGCGGAACGTCTTGAGCTGGCGCTCGGAAGACTCACGGAGATTCTTTCCGAGGCTTCCGACGAGACGAGCGTTTCCTACGTCGATTTCGGTAAGGAAGCCGCAGGCCAGGCCCTCGGCATGGCAAAGTTCTCGGCGGACCTTGCCAAGAAGGGAATGAACGGGTTCACGAAGGAGGAGCTTGCAGCTTATAACAAAAAGCTCTATCTGAGCGCCGAAGAGGGCGTTTACGAGACCTCGTTTCTGAATCCGACCTACGCCGTTTCCGTATTCGGCAAAGCAAAGGGACGGATTGTCGCTGCTGTTTTCGCGGATCTGATCGCGAAGGTGCCTTTTTTGTACCGCGGCGTGCTTAGGCCGTTTTTGTACGCGGCTGAGCTGGTGCTTGAGGTGTATTCCCTTTTGGAGAACGGCGCCGACGCCAACGCGCTGAAGCGTGCTTTGTTCTATCACCGCCACGATTACTGCGAGGAGAGAACCATAGCGTCCGCTTACGAGATGTATTGCAGCGATTTCCGGTTCTTCTATGACATCGCGATGAAGGCGGATCTTACCGGCACCGATTATCTTTACACGATCGGCTGCCCCGTCAGTGAGAACATGCTTGAGGTGTCCGCATATCTCGCAACGCTTCCCGAGAAGGACATCGATTCCATGGCGGAAACCTATGTAAACGGTTATGTGGAAGGCTTCGAGGTTACGGGAACGGACCTTTCGAAGAAAAAATACGTGCAGGTCGTTACGGAATACGGCTTTGAGCGCATCACAAGAGCCGCAATTAAGAAGTTTGAGGCGCTCGGCAAGGAAACGACCGTGCATTATTACGCGGACGTATACGGCGACAGCTGGCTCGGCAACCGGCAGGCGGAATACGACCACAGAAACGACATGCTGCTGACGCTTAACAAGCGCATGAACGAGACAATTGTGCGGGCTACGAAGAAGGCCTATGACAATGTCGGCGATTTCATGCGGCTGACTGCGGGACCTGCCGTTCAGGAAAGCTTCGGCGAGCCCGATTTCGATCCGGTGAACAAGCCCGAAGTGCTTTCCGCGGACGCAAAATTAAGTAAGATCATGGTCGACATGAATACGCGCCTCGGGATGCTTCGCGAGGAGTATATTCACGGCGACGAGCGCAGCTTTACGATTATCGATTACCCGCTTCCGTCCATCGGACCGAAGTTCAAGGATATCTTCAAGGCGACGATCCGCGTGAATACGCTGAGCAGCGCCCGTTACAGAAAGATTCAGCAGAGCATCATTGACGTTCTTGACAAGGCCGAGTATGTGACCGTTAAGGGAAGCGGAGAGAACCGCACGGATATCCGCGTTACGCTTCATACGCTTACGGATCCCGCGAAGCAGACCAATTTCGAGAACTGCGCGGCGGACGTCAACATCCCGGTCGGCGAGGTGTTTACATCGCCGGTTCTTAAAGGCACGGACGGCGTCCTTCATGTCAGCAAGGTTTATCTTGAAGGCAGGCTGTTTAAGGACCTAAGCATCACATTTAAGGACGGAAAGATTGTCGCTTCGAGCTGCGGGAATTTCCCGACCGAGAAGGAGAACGCGGACTACATCAACGAGTATATACTGATGTTCCACGATACGCTTCCGATCGGCGAATTTGCCATCGGTACCAACACGACGGCGTACGAGATGGGCATCCGCTATGACATCCAGCGCAAGCTTCCGATCCTGATCGCGGAGAAGACCGGGCCGCATTTCGCGGTGGGCGATACCTGTTACAGTCACGCGGAAGACAAGAAGGTATATAACCCGGACGGCAAGGAGATCATTGCCCGCGAGAACGAGGTCAGCGCGCTTCGAAAGACCGACCCCGAGAACGCCTATATGAACTGTCATACGGACATCACGATCCCTTATGACGAGTTAGAGTCCATTACGGCGCACGCAGCGGACGGCAAATGCTACGACATCATCAGAAACGGCCGCTTTGTCGTTCCCGGAACCGAGGAACTGAACGCGCCGCTTGAAAGACTTGAGAAGGCTAAGAAGAAATAATCCCGCCTCCGGCGGACGCACCGGAATGTCCGGTTATATATGGCAAAAGAATAATTGATTCAGGAAGGGACAGAAAAATGGCTAAAGTAGGAATTGTAATGGGAAGTGACTCCGACCTGCCCGTAATGAGCAAGGCGGCTGCGATGCTCGAAAAGTTCGGCATCGATTATGAAATGACCGTAATTTCGGCGCACCGGATGCCCGATGTGTTCTTTGATTATGCGAATACCGCTAAAGAGAAAGGCTTCTCCGTGATTATCGCGGGCGCAGGCGGCGCGGCTCACCTTCCGGGAATGTGCGCGGCAATCTTTCCCCTTCCGGTTATCGGTGTTCCGATTCATACGAAGACGCTTTCCGGCGTGGATTCGCTGTATTCGATCGTGCAGATGCCTTCCGGCATCCCGGTTGCAACCGTTGCCATTGACGGCGCGGCCAACGCGGGTATTCTTGCCGCGAAGATGCTTGCCATCGGCAATCCCGAGCTGCTTTCTAAGATTGAAGCCTACAAGGACGAGCTGAAGTCCGGCGTTATGGCGAAGAAGGAAAAGCTCGAGAAGATCGGCTATAAGGAGTACATGAATCAGTAAGGCGCGGCGTTACGACGCAACTAATTCTAATAAGTTTATTAGCGACGCTTATTACTGACATTAAGGATTAATGTAACACAGAGTGCATACTTTCGAAGGGAAGTGTGTTATACTGAAGCTGCTTGAAACGGAACGGCAGGTATAGCATTTGCCGTAGCCGGAATAAGAATATTGAGGAGATTCATATGGATTACAAGAACGCAGGTGTGGATATCGAAGCCGGATATAAGGCTGTGGAACTGATGAAGAAACACGTCAAAGAGACGATGCGCCCTGAGGTGCTCGGCGGACTCGGCGGTTTCTCCGGCGCTTTTTCGCTGGACCGCTTTATGACGATGAAACACCCGACACTCGTGTCCGGCACGGACGGCGTCGGAACCAAGCTGAAGCTTGCTTTTCTGATGGACAAGCATGACACGATCGGTATCGACTGTGTTGCGATGTGCGTGAACGACATTGCCTGCGCAGGCGGCGAGCCGCTGTTCTTCCTTGACTATATTGCCTGCGGAAAGAACTACCCCGAGAAGATCGCGACGATCGTTAAGGGTGTTGCCGAGGGCTGCAAACAGGCCGGATGCGCGCTGATCGGCGGCGAGACGGCTGAGATGCCCGGTTTCTATCCGGAGGATGAATACGATCTGGCCGGATTTGCCGTTGGTATCGTGGATGCGGACGACATCGTATCCGGTAAGGATGTGAAGAAGGGCGATGCGGTAATCGGTATCGCTTCTTCGGGTATCCATTCGAACGGTTATTCCCTGGTTCGTAAGGTTTTCGACCTTCGTGAGCAGAGTTTAAACCGCTACTGCGAGTCTCTCGGAACGACGCTCGGCGAGGCGCTCCTTACCCCTACCAAGATTTATGTTAAGGCCCTTGATGCTGTGAAGAAGGCGGGCGTTACGATTAAGGCCTGCAGCCATATCACCGGCGGCGGATTCTATGAGAACATTCCGCGGATGCTTCCCGAGGGCAAGCATGTTATGATCCGCAAGGACAGCTACGAGGTTCCTCCGATCTTCGAGCTGCTTCGCGTGAACGGAAGCATTGAAGAGCATATGATGTACAACACCTACAACATGGGTATCGGCATGATGATTGCCGTTGCTCCCGAGTTTGCGGATGCTGCGATTGCAGCACTCAAGTCTGTTGGCGAGAATGCATACCTTGTCGGTGAGATTACCGACGGCGAGAAAGGAATCACGATATGCTGAATGTAGTGGTACTGGTTTCGGGCGGCGGAACCAACCTGCAGGCAATTATCGATGCTGTTAAAGGCGGAACGATTACCAATGTGAAGCTTTCCGCGGTCATCAGCAATAAGCCGGATGCTTACGCGCTGAAGCGTGCGGAGCAGAACGGAATACCGGGTGTCTGCGTATCCCGCAAGGCATATGAAACCCGTGCGGAGTTTGAGGACGCGCTGCTTGCGGCAGTGGATAAATTCAGTCCGGATCTGATTGTTCTTGCCGGATTTCTGGTAATTCTTCCGGAGAAGATGACCGAGAAGTACTCGCACCGGATCATCAACATCCATCCGTCCCTGATTCCTTCTTTCTGCGGCGACGGCTATTACGGGTTGCATGTGCATGAGAAGGTGCTTGCAAGAGGCGTGAAGGTGACCGGCGCAACGGTGCATTTCGTGGATGCGGGAACCGATACCGGCCCTATCTTACTGCAGAAGGCAGTGGACATTCTTCCGGGAGATACCCCCGAGGTTCTGCAGCGCCGTGTTATGGAGCAGGCGGAATGGATTATCCTTCCGAAGGCCATTGATGCGATCGCCAATAACCGCGTGAAGGAAGTCAGCGGAGCATTCTTCATAGAGGAGTAAGCGGGTTTATCCGAAACAGACGTCTGTAAAACGAATAAGTATTTTGGAACGATCATGAATTGTGCCCAAGCGGCACAATTCGTTTATGAAAAGGAGAACGGTCATGAAGGTTTTGATTGTCGGCGGAGGCGGCCGTGAGCATGCCATCGCATGGAAGGTAAGCCAAAGTAAGAAGGTTGATAAGATTTATGCGGCTCCGGGCAATGCCGGAATTGCGGAGATTGCCGAGTGCGTACCGATCGGCGTGATGGAGTTTGACAAGCTCGTGGCATTTGCCGTAGAGAAGAAGATTGACCTGACGATCATCGGACCGGATGATCCGCTTGTAGGCGGCATCGTGGATGCGTTCGAGGCAGCGGGGCTTCGTGTATTCGGACCGCGCGCCAATGCGGCGATTCTCGAGGGCAGCAAGGCGTTCTCGAAGGATCTGATGAAGAAATACGGCATTCCGACCGCGACATACGAGAATTTCACGGATGCGGAAGCCGCTATGGAATATCTGAAGACTGCGAAGATGCCGATCGTTCTGAAGGCAGACGGTCTGGCGCTCGGAAAGGGCGTTCTGATCTGCAATACGCTTGAGGAAGCGCTTGCGGGCGTTAAGGAAATCATGCTCGACAAGCATTTCGGAAATGCCGGCAACACCATGGTTATCGAGGAATTCATGACCGGACGTGAGGTTTCGGCGCTGATTTTCTGTGACGGAAAGAATATCGCTCCGATGACGAGCGCGCAGGACCACAAGCGCGCAGGCGACGGAGACACCGGCCTGAACACCGGCGGCATGGGCACGTTCTCACCGAGCCCGTTCTATACGAAAGAGATTGAAGAGTACTGCATCGAGAAGATTTACAAGCCGACGATGGCGGCGATGCAGAAGGAAGGCAGACCGTTCCACGGCGTGATGTTCGTCGGACTTATGCTGACGCCCGACGGCCCGAAGGTACTTGAATATAACGCCCGTTTCGGCGATCCCGAGACGCAGGTTGTGCTTCCCCGGATGGAGACGGATATCATCGACGTTTTCGAGGCGTGCATCGACGGAACGCTTGCCGATATTGACCTCAAGTTCGATAACGGCGCGGCGGTTTGCGTTGTGCTTGCTTCCGACGGTTATCCCCAGAAGTACGAGAAGGGACTTCCGATCAGCGGACTTGATTCCTTCAACGATGCTGACGGTGAGTATGTTTTCCACGCAGGAACGAAGTTCGGCCCGAACGGCGAAGTGCTTACGAACGGCGGGCGTGTGCTCGGCGTTGTAGCAAAGGCCGGTGACCTGAAGTCGGCCCGCGCGAAGGCTTACAAGGCAACCGAGAAGATTTCCTTCGCCAACAAGTATATGCGCCACGACATCGGTAAAGCTATCGAAGAGGCGTAGGGAAAAGATTTAGATTATGCTTTTTAATGTGGCAACGGTTATTCCGTTGCCACATTTTTTGCTCTACGGCATGCATCTTGGTATGATGGGAGATTACGAATATGCCAATAATGCGCTCAGAAAGATAGAAGCATATGAAGAAAATGGCTACCATGTGGGAGAGAATCTGATTGTGACGGAAGAGGCTTCGGAGTTTTCATTGCTCCCGAAAGCAATAGACAGATGGATTAACAGAATGTTGCTTTAAAACGTAACAGTACCGGTCTGCATTAAAGGTTGAAAAAACTGCGGAATATGGTAAAATAATCCTTATAGGCATGATATCTCTTCAGTTATGAAGATTGATCGGGGGATGGGTATGTTTTATCTTTTGTCTGTGGTCGTTGTCGGAGCGGTTCTCAGGGTGGTGTTCCGGGAGAACGGCAAGGTGCTTAAGTATTTCTACCGGGATGAGATTGACACGAAGAGCCAGCTGAGATCGATTGAGAAGGACAACCGCCGAATCCGTGCGGCTGCCGAGGAGAAGTCCGCCGATGTGTATCGCGAGGCGGTGGATCTGTATTGGTCGCACGACGAGAAGTACAGCAACTCTAAGATTTTGCGCGAAGTCATCGAGAAATGCAACTTCGCTTACAATTTCGCTGCGCACATCATTGTGCAGAAGGACTGCATTCAGATCTGCTATCAGGATAATGATACCGTTACGGAAGAGCTTCGCTTCAGAGATTTCGGCGAGAGGAACGCGGACGAGCCGCAGGAGCGCTGCGCTTATGTATATGCATGGCTTGATATGGCCGAGGAAGAATTCTATAAGAATCATGACGGCGAGCGGTATATGACGGACGTGAGAAAGATGGATTTCTCCTTCCAGGCAGCGCAGACGAAGAAGCCTTACCGGCCGCACCGCGGTATGAAGAATACCCAGGACATCGTTGTACTCTCGGAAGATTACAGCGCCAGCGCCTCCGAGGGAATCATCAAGTTTAAGATCCGTGAGGCAGAGCAGGCGGAAGTCGGTTTTTAAGAACGGAATATAAGACCGGGCACGCATCGGAAAATGCTACACCGGTATTTGGAAATGAGCAGGTATGGAACAGGACGGAATCCGAATCAATAAATATCTGAGTGACGCGGGAGTCTGCTCCCGAAGGGAAGCCGACCACCTGATTGAGGACGGTGCGGTTACGGTTGACGGACAGACGGCGACGCTCGGAACGAGAGTGCTTCCGGGACAGAAGGTCCTGGTGCGCGGGAAGGAAGCGGTGCTTACGAAGAAGGACGACAAAGTCGTTCTCGCCTTTCACAAGCCGCGGGGCGTGGAGTGCACCTCCGACCGCAGCAATCCCGATAATATCATCGATTATATTCATTACAACAAGCGGATTTACACGGTCGGCCGTCTGGATAAAAACTCCAGTGGGCTGATTCTTTTGACTAACGACGGCGACCTCGCCAACCGGATCGCAAAGGCCGGCGAAGGGCACGAAAAGGAATACCTGGTGCGCGTGGACAAGCCGGTAACGGCCGAATTCCTGCACAGCATGGCACACGGCGTTCCGGTGCTCGGCAGGAAAACCGCGCCCTGTAAGGTGCAGCAGCTCGGCGAATGCTTCTTCCGGATTGTACTGATTCAGGGCATGAACCGCCAGATCCGCCGCATGTGCGAGTACCTCGAGTATAAGGTGGTCGCCTTAAAGCGCGTACGTGTCATGAACATTCTTCTTGGCGACCTGCCGAGCGGAAAGTACCGCGAGGTTACGCCGAAGGAACTGGAAGAGCTCAAGAAGATGCTCGCTGAGTAACGCCAAATGTGACACCGGGGACAGTTCCCGGTGAACCGACAGGTATGGTGCCACACGGAAACCCGCTGCCGGAGCAGCAGGCAAAGTGAAGAACAAAAAGGATTACATCAACGTGGACAAGAAACAGCGTATAACCGAACTGACGGAGCTTCTCGATAAGGCCGCGAAGGCTTACGAGCAGGAAGACCGGGAGATTATGTCGAACTTCGAGTACGACGCGCTCTATGACGAACTGCGCGCGCTCGAGGAGGAAACCGGCTTTGTGCTTGCGAACAGCCCGACGCAGCACGCCGGCTATGAGATTCTTTCGGAGCTTCCGAAGGAGCGGCACGAGAGCCCTATGCTTTCGCTTGATAAGACAAAGGACCGCGAAGCCCTTGTCAGCTGGACCGGTGAGCAGGAAAGCATCCTTTCGTGGAAGATGGACGGTCTGACCGTTGTTCTTACCTACCGTGACGGTGAGCTTTTTAAAGCCGTAACCCGCGGCAACGGCGAGATTGGCGAGGTTATCACCAACAACGCCCGCGTATTCAAGAATATTCCACTTAAGATCGCTTATAAGGGCGAGCTTGTGCTCCGCGGCGAAGCGGTTATCCGCTACAGCGATTTTGAGCAGATTAACGCCGCAATCGAGAAGGACGAGGATCGTTATAAGAATCCCCGGAACCTCTGCAGCGGAACTGTAAGACAGCTTAATAACCGCATTACGGCGGAACGTAACGTGTATCTGTTCCCATTTGCCCTGATCAGTATGGACGGGGCAGACGGCTTTACGACTCGCGAGGAGCAGCTTAATTACCTGCGCGAGCTCGGTTTCGACCCGGTTGAATATAAGAAAGTCAACAAGGATAGCATGCTTGAGACGATTCAATGGTTTGCCGACCATGTCGCGACCAATGATTTCCCGTCGGACGGGCTGGTGCTTACCTATAACGACATTGCCTACGGAAACAGTCTCGGACGCACGGCGAAGTTTCCGAGAAATGCCATAGCCTTCAAATGGAAGGACGAGACCCGGCAGACGAAGCTCCTTTCAATCGAGTGGAGCCCGTCAAGAACCGGTCTTATCAACCCGGTTGCCATCTTCGAGCCGGTCGAGCTCGAAGGAACGACCGTAAGCCGCGCGAGCGTTCACAACCTCAGCGTGATGGAAGAGCTGCAGCTCGGCATCGGCGATGAGATTACGGTTTACAAAGCCAACATGATCATTCCGCAGATTGCGGAAGACCTTACCAAGAGCGGCAATATCGAGATTCCGAAGACCTGCCCCGTATGCGGCGGGCCGACCGAAGTGCGCGCCGTGCTCGAAGCGAAGGCGCTTTACTGCACGAATCCGAACTGCCTTGCAAAGAAAATCAAACTGTTCAGCCACTTCGTGAGCCGCGATGCGATGAACATCGAAGGGCTTTCGGATATGACAATCGAAAAACTGATCGGACGCGGTTTCATTAAGGAACCGGCCGATCTGTTCCGCATGGATACGCCCGAAATCCGCGAGGAATTCGTGCAGATGGAAGGCTTCGGTGAGAAGTCGTTTGAGAACCTTCTTGCCGCGGCCCGCAAGGCGCAGACTGTCAGTATGCCGAAATTCCTCTATAGCCTCGGAATCCCCGGCATCGGCCTTGCGAACGCGAAGTTAATCTGTAAGGCATTCAACTATGACATGGACGCAATCCGAAACGCCACCGCGGAAAGCCTCACGAATATCCCCGGTCTCGGTGCCGTGCTTGCGGCAAATGTAACCGCCTACATGGCCGACCCGGAGTACGCCCGAATGCTTAGCGACCTTCTCGGAGTAGTGTCTTTCGAGGCACAGGAGGAGGTCAAGGAGTCGCCGATTACCGGTAAGACATTCGTAATTACCGGAGCGGTTTCGCATTTTCCGAACCGTGACGCCGTCAAGGATTTCATTGAGGAGCGCGGCGGAAAGGTAGCGGGTTCGGTTTCCGCGAAAACCGATTATCTGATCAATAACGACACCGCAAGCGGGTCGAGTAAGAGTAAAAAAGCGAAGGAACTCGGAATTCCGATTATTTCCGAAGACGATTTTCTTGCACTCGTCGGGGAATAGGGAGCCGGTTCGGTTTGCTTAGGAGAAAGGATACACTATGCCGATCAAAGTACAAAATGACTTGCCGGCGAGGCAGGTCGTAATCGATGAGAATATATTCGTTATGGATGAGAACCGCGCGACTTCGCAGGACATCCGTCCGCTGAAGATTGCGATTCTCAATCTGATGCCTCTTAAGGAGGACACCGAGGTGCACCTTCTTCGGAGCCTTTCCAATACGCCCTTGCAGC
>JAEEGG010000780.1_pt1 | contig 93569 bp, 80 predicted proteins | sample 9134161 | NCBI WGS metagenome assembly JAEEGG01 (sample SAMN16246543, study PRJNA631951) | gut metagenome | biome: gut microbiome; feature: rumen; material: CR-attached | host: Bos | place: Iran: Karaj | collected 2018-10
ACTGTCGGCTCCACATATCACCGCCAGGACGCTCAAAACCAGTATGTCGGTCAGTTTGTGTGAGCTTCGCCCCACCACTCTCGGGTCGTTCAGCTTGCAGAAAGTCTCGTACATTGTTGCCATGTCCATCCTCCTTTGAATCTTTGGCAAATATACGAAACAATTCGCAATAAACTGTAAAAGAATATGTTATGTTGATAACTTTTCAGAATCTGTTCATAACACACTAATTTCACATGATTTTAGTGCGTTTGCCCTGAGACTCCAACTGTTCAATCCTTGTTTTAATTATAGAATTTCTATAATAGGATTTCTATAATCGAAAAGTTTAACAGCAGAACAAAAACATATTCCGTTGCCGACCGTTTCTTGGGGTATTGGATCAGGAAAACTATTGAAGAACTTCGCACTCAACTCCCCCAATTATCCCTGTCCAAACTCCTATAATTAATAGCCTCGGCAAGATGTCCTGTTTGGATGTTTTCGCTGCCATCGAGGTCGGCGATGGTGCGGGAGACTTTGAGGATTCTGTCGTAGGCGCGGGCTGAGAGGCCGAGGTGGTTCATGGCGTTTTTCAGGATGTTACGGCACGGTTCGTCCAAGTCACAGTATTTCTGGATGAGTTGCGAGGTCATCTGTGCGTTGGCATGGATAGTCGGGTATTCTGCATAACGTTCTTCTTGGATTTTCCTCGCCTTAATGACACGTTCGCGCACCGCCGCACTCGACTCGCCTCTTTGCTTGTCTGACAAATCTTTATAAGCGACAGGCACAACTTCAACATGCAGGTCGATGCGGTCCATTAATGGCCCACTGATGCGATTGAGATACTGTTGCACCATGCCAGGCTTGCAAGTGCATTCCTTGTCGGGGTGGTTGTAATAGCCACAAGGACAAGGATTCATCGCCGCCACCATCATGAAGTTCGCAGGGAAATCAACGGTCATTTTGGCGCGAGAGATAGTCACGATACGATCCTCCATCGGTTGCCTCATCACTTCAAGCACAGTACGCTTGAATTCTGGGAGTTCGTCAAGAAAGAGCACACCATTATGAGCAAGTGAAATTTCTCCTGGCTGGGGATAGGTGCCGCCGCCCACCAAACCCGCATCGCTGATGGTATGGTGCGGACTGCGGAAAGGCCGTGTCCTGACCAAGGCCGCATTGCGTCCAATCAATCCCGCCACAGAATGTATTTTGGTGGTTTCCAAAGCCTCGGCCATCGTCAGAGGGGGCAATATGGTGGGCATACGCTTGGCCAACATGGTCTTGCCGCTGCCAGGAGGGCCGATGAGAATGACATTGTGACCACCCGCAGCTGCAATCTCCAAGGCTCGTTTGATGTTCTCTTGCCCTTTCACGTCGCTGAAGTCGAACTCGTATGCAACATCCTGCCACGAGTCTGTCATGTCGATGGTCATAGGTTTGATTTCGTTTCCGCCGTTCAAAATGGAAACAACCTCGTGTATGTTTTCCACACCATACACCTCCAAACCCTCCACCACGGCGGCTTCGCGTGCATTAGGTTTGGGAACGATGAGCCCACGAAACCCGTCTTGTTTCGCCTTGATGGCGATGGGCAAAGTCCCTTTGATGGGTTTGAGCGTGCCGTCAAGCGAGAGCTCACCCATAATAATAAACTGCTCAAGCAAATCCGTATTAATCTGCTCAGAAGCTGCCATAATGCCTATGGCAATAGGCAAGTCGTAAGCCGAGCCTTCCTTGCGGATGTCGGCAGGCGCCATGTTGATGACGATTTTTTTGTGGGGATAATAATAGCCAAGGTTGACGATGGCAGCCTCAATGCGCTGCTGGCTCTCCTTGACCGCATTGTCGGGCAGACCAACCAAATAGAAGTTGATACCTCTGTCTATGTTCACCTCGATGGTGACCTGAATTGCTTCGATGCCGAAAAGGGCACATCCAAATGTCTTTACTAGCATAATTCTTAGTGTTTAAAGTTTTATGCCGCAAAGATGCAAACCTTGTCAAGAAAAAGCCGTTGATTAAACGTTTGTTGTCGACAGTAGTCGTTTGTTGTCGTTTGCTGTCGGGTATATTGTTGATTCTTATTTCTTTGGCTTATAGCCCGAATCTTGGAAGATATTCTGCAAATCCTTTCTTTGCATCAGATTTTGGAGCGTAATCTCATTGTTTGAGAAATAAGAGCGGATAATGTTCAGGCCGAAAAACTCGCCCAAACGCGAAGGTGCCTCGTAGCTGTAGGCTTGGGTGAATGGACCATCGCCGAAAAACATCATGTAGGCATCCAATCCAGAATCATAAAGTCGGCGACTGCCAACGATGTCGGCCCACATCTGGCCTTCGTTCTCTGTCGCCCATTCCCATTGTTTTTGAGAATAACCGAGCAGGATACTGTCGGGCATCTCTGGACACATCGCCTCGATGAAAAAGTTTCTCCGACCGTAAAACACCATCTCGCCCACAATCTGCCCCTGCTTGCGCCATTCGTAGAGATAGTTCATATATAGCTGCTCGGCCACGTCCCTCGCCAAAGTGGCTATCCCTGTACGCACCTGGATATACTTCGGCATCCCGATTTGGTCGTAAACCTCATCGCCATTGAGATACCAATCCAAAGAAATCACCAATTGGTTGTCGATAATCTGGACAGGGGGCTCGTCAGCATTGATGCCTGTGATGCAGGTAAAAGCCTTCGTAGGAAGCTCAATTTCAGGGTAATAATGATGGAAATAGGCAAACATATCCTCCACCATAGGTTCCACCTCCTTCAAGTCAGGGAATGCAGCTTTCACCTTTTGATACAGACTGATGCTATATGAATCAGTGGCAAAGTCCTTGAGGTATTTCACCGCAGCGAGATTGTTGAGGTCACCGCTGAGGAAAACGTGATAACGTTCCTGAATTTTCATCAGCTCATGTTGGAAATCAGCAGTATCGAGATTGAAAAGCACCTCCTCGTAACGGTCGAGCTGGAGGTCGTAAGGCGCAGGTTTGATGTTGAGTTCGGCCTTATAGGCTGGCTCGTCTTCTTGACACGAGGTCATGGCGAAGACGATGCATATCAGGATTAGTGATTTTGTTATTGTTTTCATTTTCACGTTTTTTATACGCAGGGACTTACGTCACCTACTTATTGTCCTGCGCCCCTACGGGGCTGTGCTGACCAAGATGCTTTCACGAAGCATTTCATAGGCCGCTATAGTAGCGCGATTTATCACATTCTCACGGTCTTTACCAAAGTTGAAACGCTTGGAAACAACGCCTTGTTTTGAGGCCACGCCAATCCACACCGTACCCACGGGGTTTTCCTCCGTGCCACCACTCGGTCCTGCAACACCCGTCGTAGCCACACCAAAATCGGCTTCCATCAAATTGCGAACGCCAATGGCCATGCTTTCAACCACTTCCTGACTTACGACAGTATGTTTTTCGATAACCTCTGAAGAAACATCCAACACCTTGGTTTTCATTGGAGTGGCGTATGTCACTGCCGTTCCCTTGAACACATCCGAACTGCCAGGAATCAATGTGATGACATGGGCAATATTGCCGCCTGTGCAACTCTCCGCCGAAGCGAAAGTCATACCTTTGTCAAGCAATAAATCGAAAACCGTGCGCTCAATGGGCTGGTCTTGCATGGCAAAAATGTACTGAGAAATCAAGGCGGACAATTTTACAACTTCCTCTTCCAAAGTTTCATGGAGCAATTGGGCATTTTCATGTCGGCCACTCAAACGCAGGCGCACCATGCCATATTGAGGCAAATAGGCCAAAGAAAGAAAACCAGGCAAACTGTCTTCCCAATCCTTGATTTTATCGGCCAAAAACGACTCGCCAATGCCTGTGGTCATAATCACACGTTTCTCGTAAGGAATGGAACGAAAGCGTTTCTTGATACGTGGCAGCAACTCATCAGTGAAAATGCCCTTCATCTCAAACGGCACACCCGGCATGAAAGCGAAGGTCACACCGTCTTTTTCAAGCCACATGCAAGGTGCTGTGCCGTAAGTGTTTGGAATGTACTCACAAGCCTTCGGCAACATGGCCTGACTGCTATTCCGTTCACTCATTTGAAAGCCACGACGCTTAAAGAGGGAGACCACATTGTCGTACGCCTCCTGACAAAACTCCAACTTGGTGTTGAAGAATTTGCAGACCGTTGGTTTTGTGATGTCGTCAGCCGTAGGACCCAATCCTCCGGTGACCAACACCAAATCGGCATCCATACAGGCATTGAATGCATCGAGGATAGCTTTTTCGGAATCGCCGATGGTCAAAACGGAATCCAATTGGAAACCTGCGTCCGACAAGTGTTCGCCGAGCCATGCCGCATTGGTGTTAATCACTTGACCAATAAGTAGTTCATCACCAATGGAAATATTTTTGATTACCATTTTTCCTAGTTTTTCAAATTTGTGCAAAAATAGGCCATTTTTATTCTATGAGCCAAAAAATTTCAAACTTTAGACATAAAAAGTTCCAATTCAATAAAATATTGTACTTTTGCAACTTTAAATTTGAAAAATATGAACCAACCCATTCCTGCATCACAACTCGTCCTCAATAACGAGGGTGCCATATACCATTTGAATCTGCATCCTGACCAACTGGCTGATGACGTCATTTTAGTCGGCGACCCAGGTCGTGTTACCGAGATCTCCACTTTCTTTGACAAAATCGAGGTGAAACGTCAAAACCGCGAACTTGTGACCCGTACGGGCTATTTCAACGGCAAGCGCATCACCGTGCTCTCAACCGGCATGGGCACCGACAACCTCGACATCGTGATGAACGAACTCGATGCTTTGGCCAACATCGACCTGAAAACGAGAATGCCCAAGGAGACCCACCGCAGCTTAAACCTCATCCGCCTCGGCACTTGTGGTGCTTTGCAGCCCGACATCGAGGTGAATGACAGTTACGTGGCCACCCGCTATGCCGTTGGTTTGGACGGTTTGCTGTATTTCTATGAGAAGCATAAAGAAGTGAACGAGATTGCCATGCGTGACGCCTTCATCGAACAGATGGATTACCCGAAAGACCTTCCTTTGCCTTACGTCGTAGAAGGTTCAAAGGAACTTTTCGACCGTTTGGCAGAAGGTTATTATCAAGGCGTTACTGCCACTGCACCAGGATTTTATGGCCCACAAGGCCGCACCTTGAGAATGCATCTCACCTATCCTGAAAACAACCATAAAATCGAAGCCTTCAATTATCAAGGCTGGCGTGTGTGCAATTTCGAGATGGAGTCATCGGCACTCTACGGCTTAGGAAAGATGATGGGCCACAATTGCTTAACCATCTGTGTTGCTATAGCTAACCGCGTGACGGAAAAATTTGCTAACGACTATCATCCGTATGTACGAAAACTTGTATTAAACACTTTGGAAAGGCTGACACAATAGGGAAAAACAACAAATGTGATTGAAAAAACTCCATATTTTACAAAAAACTACATCTATAATGAAAAAATATGTATTTTTGCAGACTTGGAGTCTTCTTATCATAATAGACTTTTTAAACTAAACAACTATGAAAAAGATACTACTTACTGTCATTGCTCTTGTGTCCATTTGCACCTCTGTAATGGCTGATGGTCATATTGATTCTGTTCGGTATCTGACCACAAGATGGCGCAGGAACTGGTTTGTTTCAGCTGATGCAACTATAAGTTGGTGGCAAGGCAGTATGAATATGCCTGAGAGTGCCGTCAACAGCTATACCAAAGTGTATTGGGACCAACCTCATTTTGGTGTTACCGCCAATTTCGGAAAATGGATTAATCATAAAACTGCCGTGAGATTTTCCTACGACAACACCGTCATCAGCAGTTTCATCTATGGAAGACACAACACGCCCAACGAGCAACATATCCAATTCCTTTATGGCGATGAACCTGAATTGGTTGAAACTGTAGAAGGTGAGGGCATCTACAAAACTTTCATGCATTACCATAACATGTCGGTACAATATATGATTAGCCCGATTGATTTCTTCCAAGGCTACTACAATCCCGACAGAATTTGGACACCTGTGCTTTATGTCAGTGGGGGTGCTGCATTGACTTCCAGCCGGTTGTTCTTCGTCCAAAACATCGCCCATTTCATCAACTATACGAATCCATACGACATTACAAAGGTTGACGGCACCAACTTCGAATTATCGTTGGGCTGCGGCCTTCTCAACAACTTCAAAATCAGTGAGCATTTCGACATCAACCTGGATATAAGGTGGAATTTCCACAGATATACCTTAGATTCCTGGGCTCATGAATATGACGATAATAGTTTTACTTACTTCTTCGATCAAAATGAGAACCATATCAGGCCAAAAAGATTCGACAACATGTATTCTGCCGCATTAGGACTGACCTATTACTTCAGCAGAATTTATGAATTGCCTGAATTTGAACCGACTCCCTGTCCTCCTTGTGGCGACACCCTTATGCCGACCAATGATGAGATAGATTTCGTAACCGTTCAAACAGAGGAATTGGTAAGCTATCCTTTCTCCATCTTCTTCCATCGCGATTCCTATCAATTAATGTCGAATAGAGATTTGGTCAACTTGAGTGAGATTGCCAATGTCGCCAAAGAGCACAACTATAAGATTCGCCTGAGAGGCTCTTGCGACAGCGCTACCGCTACTCCTTCATATAATCAGACACTGTCGGAGAACCGTTGCCGTAGAATTATGCTGGAACTCTTACAGATGGGCATTCCTGAAGACCAAATCATCCTTGTCCCAGTTGGTGGTATCAAGGAGCTTAATCCTACAGAATACGACCGCCGTGTAGTGGTTGACTTGGTCAAGTAATAACGACAACATCCAACACATATAAAAGCCTGGCGAGTTTTCGTCAGGCTTTTACTTTGTCTTATGCGACGCAACCTCAGAGTTTTGCCACAATGGGAATCGTTCTTTCAGCACCAAAAGCACGTGGTGAAACACGCAGAATTGGTGCCACCTGATGACGCTTGAATTCATTTCGGTTCACCATCCGAATCGTACGCTCAACTACCGCTTTATCAAAGCCTTGAGCGATGATTTCCTCCGATGATTTTGAACATTCAATGTATTGATAAAGAATCTGGTCGAGGAGGCCATAATCTGGCAAACTGTCACTGTCCTTCTGGTCGGGACGAAGCTCTGCTGAAGGAGCCTTTTCTATGGTATGCCATGGAATAATCTCATCCTCCTTGTTGATGAAACGAGCCAATTCGTATGCCTCCGACTTGTAAACATCGCCAATGACCGACAAGCCGCCGCACATGTCGCCATAAAGCGTCCCATAACCGACGGATGCCTCCGACTTGTTGCTGGTGTTGAGCAAAACATTGCCAAACTTGTTGCTGAAAGCCATCAAAATGACCCCACGGATACGAGCCTGAAGGTTCTCCTCGGTGACATCGAAAGGACGACCTTCAAAGAAAGGCTTCAAGGCGGTGTCAAAACTATCGAAAAGCGGCTTGATGGCTACCGTGTCATACCGCACACCTAATTTTTCGGCCAAGGCCACGGCATCACTCACCGAATGGTCGGTAGAGAACTGCGAAGGAAGTAGTACCACTCGCACATTCTCAGCACCAATGGCTTGGGCAGCAAAATAGGTGACCAAGGCCGAATCCAACCCACCTGAGAGGCCTACAATGGCATTCCTAAAGCCCATTTTGTGGAAATAGTCGCGCACGCCAAGCACCAAGGCATCGTGAATCAACGCCATTTTCTCAGGAATGACCAAACAGTCTTCTGCCGTCCTATTAATATATAAGGTGTCGGTGTCGATTATCTTAACGTCTTCCTTAAAGAAAGCCAACGCGGTATCAACATGTCCGTTGCTGGCGAAGGCCATTGAACCTCCATCAAAAATAAGGTGCGTCTGCGCTCCCACCTGATTCACCATAATCAAAGGCAGTTCGTGTTTCAACACGGTCTGTCTCAGTACATTGCTGCGGTAACGAGGCATAGTATAGTCGAAAGCTGAAGCGGCCAAGGCAATCACCATGTCGGGGTTCAAGCTGATAAGGTCATCCATTCGGTTTTCTATCAGCAGCGAGTCTGCATTTTGATTGGCAAGATCATCACCAATGGTAACAGCGATACGATGACCACACAACTCCAACAGTTCGTCATCATCGTGATTGGGTTCAAAATACTTGCGTTCATCAAACAACGGATTACTGCCAATATGCTTTTTCTTGAAGATTTTCCGTTGACCTTGATACAAGAACACAGCCGCATTAAACAAGGGCTTTTGGCCTTCCATCGTGTTACGTATCGGTGCTCCAACAATGACTGGGATGTCCGAGCACTTTTCGGCAATCTCATCCAAAGTGGACTGGCATTTCTCCAAAAAGTCGTCAAACTCCAAACAATCGAAAGGGAAATAGCCACAAACCGACAACTCTGAAAAGACCACCAAATCAGCACCCTCTGACTTAGCTTTCAAAGCCGCATCTATGATTTTCTTCGTGTTCTGCTCAAAATTGCCAATGCAATAATTGAGCTGTGCTAATGCGATTTTCATCTATCTATGTTTTTATTTATCGTTTTTTTATCAGAATAAAACACCCACTTCCACACCAATAAAATTGTTACGAAGTATACTACCTGTCTGTTTTTCCATAGACTTAACGAAAGCATTGGAAAAACTATGGTCGAAAGTCAGCTGGGCAAACGCGCTCAGCGTCCTATTAATCTCATATTCAGCACCCACACCAAAAATCATCGACAATTGCAAAAGACGATATTGATTCGTGTAGTCTTCATAAGTCTGGCTATCATAATTAACCCAATAAAAACTGTAACTGTCTTTGCACAAATCCTTGGCATTGAAACTCACGCCGCCACCTGCCTCAACATAGGCCCTAAACGAATCCATGATATCAAATCCCAACTTGACCTTGAGCGGAACCTCAAAATTGGTGGCGTTCAGTCGACGCGATACCGAAACATCGGCCTCTTCCAAAAAATCTTCAACTCGCCGATGGTCAGTAAAGGTATATTTCATCCGCAAGAAATTGGCATTAACACCGGAGGAAATCGCAAGATGGCTCGTCAGATAATGGTCATAGACCAGTCCGACATTGAGTCCCACCCTCATACCATCACTTTTCGCTGCAATCGAACCTGAACTGGCCCAGTCGAAAGTCGGACCAACTATAATGCCAAATCTGACATCCTTAGATTGGGCGTTGCCATTCATGGCAATCATAGCTACCAAACTGATAATCAACAATGTTTTTTTCATAACGATAAAATTTTGACCCACAAAAGTAATTATTTTTGGCGACATTTCCCGAAAATTGAAAAATGATTCTTACTTTTGCCGTCAAATCAATCTAATTATTCACTAAAACACATTAAAATGAAAAAGACATTTTTATTGATTGCAGCCATGCTCATGATGGGCAGTGCAGCGTTTGCCGGTGGTCCTATCGATTTCTCCATCGGCCCGAAAGTCGGCTATCAGACCTCTAAACTCTCCTATCAAAGAGCTGACATCAAGGCTGGTTTTGCCAACCACTTCACCGTGGGCCTTTTCGGTCGCGTTGAAATTGGTGGATTTTACGTCCAACCCGAAGTGTTATGGTTCAAAAGTTCAAATGCTTTCAACCTTAGCACAAATGTTGTCCAAGACACCATCATTGGCAACATCGCCTTACCGAGCGGTGCCGACATGACCTTCACCCTGAACGCCATGAACATCCAAGTGCCTGTTCTTTTTGGCTACAAGTTCGACATTATCGATAACCTGATTGCAATTCGAGCACAAGTGGGTCCCACGCTCAACTTCACCTTCCCACAAAAAACCTTGGTGAGCAAGGCTATCGGCAACAGCGAAGCGACCGAAATTGACAACGAAACCTTCGACACCAAATCAATTGCTTTCGGTCTGCAAGGCGGCATCGGCGTTGATGTGTTGAAACGTCTCACCCTCGACATCAACTACAACTTCGGCATCAGCAAGCTGTTTGGTGCTAGCCTCATCAACAACACTGAGTGGGGACAATACATCGACACCAACAACATTTCCAATGTCCACACCAACATGTTTATGGTGACCGTCGGTTTCAAATTCCTGTAAACCATAGATTCAACAACACAAAGAGTGCCGTACATCTATTTGATGTATGGCGCTTTTCTTTTTTATTCTGTTGCATCGCATCAAGAAATTTTTCCTATTTTTGAAATCTCAAAATTGCATGATATGAACACTTCCATTCCAAACCGACTCTTCATCAGAAATAGAGCTAATTTTGCGGCCCAACTACCTCCCAAATCCGTGGCCGTCTTCACCGCCAACGAAGCAATGCCGCGCAACGGCGACGAGTTCTACCCTTTCCGCCAACATTCTGACTTCTTTTACCTTACAGGCATCAACGAGGAAAACGCCTATCTCATCATCGCACCTGACTATCCGGATGAGACTATGCGCGAGGTACTTTTCATTGAGCCTTACGACGAGGTGAAAGCCACCTGGCAAGGCGAGATGCTCGACAACGCGCAAGCCACTGAACTTTCTGGCATCAAGACCGTAAAAGGTAGCGACGCTTTCTGGATGACCTTGAATGACATTGTCTTTTCTGGCTATGGCGACACGATTTTCCTGAACAGTTATGAGTATCCGAAATATGAGTGCGCTGTGGAGACCATCCAAAAGCGTTTTGTCCAGCAAGTCAAGACGAAATATCCCATGCACAACTATGGACGCACCGCCCCGATTCTCAATGCTTTGCGAATGAAGAAATCGGAAGATGAAATTGCTATCACGCAGCAAGCTTGCGACATTACCGCAAAAGCCTTCCGCCGTTGCTTGGAAACCGTAAAGCCTGGCATGTACGAATATGAGGTGCAAGCGGAAATCGAGTACATATTTAAAAAGAACAATGCTACAGGTCATGCCTACGCGCCCATCATTGCAGGAGGCAAAAATGGTTGCTGCCTGCATTACTCCAAGAACCAAAGCCTTTTGAACGACAGTGACCTGCTACTCTTCGACATTGGCTGCGAACTGAAAAACTACTCTTCTGACCTTAGTCGCACCATACCAATCAATGGTAAATTCAGCCCGCGACAGGCTGATTGCTACAATGCTGTGCTCCGCGTGATGAAGGAAATCACCAAACTCTACAAGCCTGGTGGTACCATCAACGAAATCAATGAGACCACGCATCGATTGATGGAACAGGAGATGATCAAATTGGGTCTGTTTACCGCTGAGGACGTGAAGAAACAAGACCCCGACAAACCCTTGGAGCGTAAATATTTGATGCACGGCATGTCACATCATATCGGCCTTGACGTACATGACAGTATTGACAAGTTCAAGCCTTTTGAACCAGGCATGATTCTCACTTGCGAACCTGGCATTTACATCCGCGAGGAAGGCATCGGCATCCGCATTGAGAACGACCTTTTGATTACTGAAGGCGAGCCTATTAATTTGTTTGAAGGTCTGCCAACAGAAATTGAGGAGATTGAGGCGGCAATGAAAAAATGATTATTTTTGCAGAATCCATAGGAGACGCATAGATCCCATGCCACCGCACTTCCCTTCGCAGGGATGACATGCGTTTCCGACAAACAATAAAACAATCAACAAATAACAACAATATGTTCAAAAAAGACGTTTACAGTGGTCGTCGCGCCACATTGAAAAAAATGATTTCGAAGGGCATCGCCTTCTTCCCAGCCAACAACGAAGCACCCTTCAACTACCCTGACAACACCTATATCTACCGTCAGGACAGCAACTTCTCCTATTTCTTCGGCCTCAATCACCCCGATTTGGTCGGTGTCATCGACTTTGAATCAGGTGAGGAAATCCTCTTCGGCGTGGATGTCACCATCGACGACGTGATTTGGTGCGGTCCGCTGCCTTCGCTGAAAGAACAGGGCGACTGCATCGGTATCACCGACTGCCGCGACTTCAACAAATTCGGCGAATACCTGCAACAGGCCATAGCCAAAGGCCGTAAAGTGCACATGTTACCTACCTATCGTGCCGATACGAAAATCCAATGCTCCGAATGGCTCGGTTGCAATATTAATAAGGTATCGGATTATGTCAGCCTCGAACTCATCAAGGCCGTCATCGCCATGCGCGAGGTGAAGAGCGAGCTTGAAATCGCCGAGATGGAACGCGCCGCCAACACTGCTTACTATATGCATACCACCGCCATGAAGATGTGTAAGCCCGGTATGATTGAGCAAGAAATTGCCGGTGTGGTGGAAGGTCTTTCGCTGTCGGGTGGCGGCCCTGTGTCGTTCCCTGTTATCCTCAGCGTTGACGGTCAGACCTTGCACAACCACGGTCACCACAACGTGTTGAAGGAAGGCCGCATGATGGTCTGCGATGCCGGTGCCGAAACGGAGAACTACTATGCCTCCGACTTCACCCGCACCACGCCTGTAGGTGGCAAATTCAACCAACGCCAGCGCGAAATCTACGAAATCGTGCTCGCCGCCAACCAAGCCGTGGCCGAACAAACGCGTCCCTATATGCCTTACATGGTGATGCACACCCTCGCCTGCCGCACTTTGATCGAAGGTTTGAAAGGTGTTGGCCTGATGAAGGGCGACACCGAAGAAGCCCTGATGAACGGCGCCCACTGGCTCTTCATGCCTCACGGTCTCGGTCACATGCTGGGCATGGACGTACACGACATGGAAGGCCTCGGCGAGACCTACGTGGGCTACGACGACATCACGCCACGCAGCACCAAGTTAGGCTTCAGCGGCCTGCGCTGCGGCAAGACCCTGAAACCAGGTTTCGTGGTCACCGACGAGCCGGGCATCTACTTCATCCCGACCCTCATCGACATGTGGAAGGCCGAAGGCAAGTTCAAGGAGTTCATCAACTACGACAAGTTGGAGACTTACAAGGACTTCGGTGGCATCCGCATCGAGGACGACCTGCTCATCACCGAAGACGGCTGCCGCATCCTTGGACGACCGATTCCCAAGACCGTCGCAGAGGTCGAAGACATGTGCGCCCAAGGGCGAGAGTGGATTAAGATGACGGCGATGTATTGAGATGTTTTTTCACGCAGAATCCGCAGAATCTTGAGAATATTTTCCCATAGTTCTGCGGATTCTGCGTGCAATAATATCAGAATTCCATCACTAACTTCACATTGACGTAACGCGGCGTCAAATAATTCGGAGCGCCGTAGTATCTGTTGTCGATGTATTTCACCCAGTTGTAGGAAATCACGTTCGGGATGTCAAGTAGGTTGAAGACATCCACACTGACGAACATGTTGCGCACGTAACGCAGCGGATTGCCTTTGCTGAAGCTACTGGCTTCGCTGATGAGCTGCTTGCTGAAACCGATGTCGACGCGGCGGTAGGCCGGATAACGGCTCGAAGTGGAATAAAAGTCCGAGTTGTTGTCATTAATGGGCAGACCCATGCCGAAGGTCAGCGTCATGTTGACACGCCAAGTTGGAGCATTGGGGATGTAATCCTGGAAAAACAGCGAGAAGTTGATTAACTGGTTGGAAGGACGGTAATGCCAGCCTAATGCCACGGTATCGGCGACATCTGCATCGACATGATTGTAGAATGGAAGTGTATCACCGTTGACACCGACCAACAAATAATCTCCACGGATGTCCTCTTTGGTCTGCATCAAGGAAAGGCTCGCCCAACTATCGATGCCCTTTACAAACTCGCCGTTCACCTTGAAATCGAGGCCTGTAGCGTATGCCCGCGCCGACTGGTCGGCATAATAACGGATGCGCACATTGTCGATGTCGTAAGGAACGACATGGGTGAACCATTTGAAATAGGCCTCAGAAGTCAGGATGAAAGGCCTATTGAAGGCGCGGAACTTGAAGTCGTTGCCTGCCACAATCTGATACGACTGCTGTGCCTTGGCATATTTGAAGAGGCTACCGTCGCGGTTGCGGATTTCGCGATAGAACGGCGTTTGGTTGTAGACACCTCCCGAAAGCCGATAAACCGTCTCATTTTTCTCATTTTCAGGCTTATAGGCAATACCTGCCCTCGGACTGACATACACCTTTTTATTATAGCCCCAATAATTGGCTCTCAAACCTCCTGTAATGACGAACTCACCTCTATCTTTGTAAGGAATCGTCCAAGAATTCTGGACAAAACCATCCAAATTATTGACGGAAAGCAAATTATGAGACTTATGCACAAAGTCCATCTCGATCTCCGGCAACACATCAGGATAGCCTCCTATCACATCGGGAACATGGGGAAGCGTATAACCCGCCGAATCGAACAACTGCCATTCGTCCACCACGTCGTCAATGTCCTGATGCTGGAAGCGGAGGCCCCATTTCAGCAGTCGGTTATCCTTGGCATAAAGTCCCTTATGGTCAAGGTTATAAACCTGCGCATAGAAGCCGTTGCGGGCGTGCTTGGTTAAAGTGCCGACCTCATGGTTCTCAATCACCTCTCCAAAATCTTCAGAGCCGAAAGAAGTGTTGCGGATACCAAAGAAATACTGTTCCTGAATGTCGTAAGTTTCTGTCTCATAGGCCGAGTATGCCGATGCTATCCATCTCAGGTTCAAGTCTTTATTAGGTTTGTATGACAAGGTCAAAGCACCAAGGCCTGTGGTATAGTCATCGATTTCCTGGCCATCGAAAAACACATTGATTTGGATGGGAATATCAATGGTTCCTGTATTGATTTTGGCGTTTTCGGGAACGAGCATATAACGGTTTTTGGAATAATAGCCCAAGAAGGACAAATCCCATTTTTCGTTGAATTTATAGCCAAGCAAAGCCTGAACATCGGTAAAATTAGGCCGATAATCGCCTTTCGTGTTCATCATGCCGAGGGCCAAGGCTGTGTTCTTGTAGCGTGCGCCCACCAAATAACTGAACTTGTCGTTTTTCGTAGCACCCTCCACGTGGGCTTCGACACCCAAAAGACTCAGGCTCAGTGAAGCAGCGGTCTCGCGAGGGGTTTTGTAAGTTACATCCAGCACTGACGACATTTTGTCGCCATATTCCGCCGCAAAACCGCCTGCCGAGAATTCGATGTTGTTGACCAACTGCGAGTTGACGAAACTCAAACCCTCCTGCTGACCTGTCCCAACGAGGAAGGGACGGTAGATTTCAATGCCGTTCACATAAATCAGGTTTTCGTCGAAATTGCCGCCGCGCACACGGTATTGCGAACTCAATTCGTTGTTGGAGACCACGCCTGGCAAAGTCTTGATGAGCGTCTCCACACCGCCACCCATCGACGGAAGCAAGGTGGCCTGTTTGGCATTCAAACGCGTCAAACTTGAAGCCTCGATGCCACGGTCACTGATGACCACATCGGGCAAATTAACGCCTGGCGATTTCAGTACCACATCCAACTTTTTCTTCTCGCCGTGCTTCAGGTTCACCGTTACCTGCTTATGCTCATAGCCGACAAAAGAAAAATGGACGGACAAAGTGGTATCAGAGAGCAAAGACAACTCATAATAGCCTCTGACATTGGTCGTTACACCGAGAAGCAAATCCGGAACAACCACATTCACCAACTCCAATGCATGACCATTCTCGTCGGTCACCTTACCATATAAGGTTGCGGTGGGCAACTGCTGCGCCCTTGCCGAAAACGACAGCAGAAAAAGAAATAGCGGTATGATGAAAAGCTTTGCTCGCATGGATGGATAACTGAAAATCACTGAAATTATTATCTGAAACGTCGATTAAGGGCATTGCCAAACAAAAAAAGCCGCTGCGCAATGGCACAGCAGCTTCGATATCAATCACATTGCATTGGGATTACCAACGCTCGAGGTTACCCTTTTCGGAAGCATCCATAATGGCTTGGTAAACGCCCTTCTTGTTGATGGTGCGCATGCCAGCAGCTGATACCTTCAGCACAATCCATTCATCCCATTCCGGAACATAGAATTTTTTGATCTTCAAATTCGGTTCAAACGTTCTCTTCGTCTTCTTGTTGGAGTGAGAAACATTGTTGCCGTGCATGACTTTTTTTCCTGTAATTTGACAAACTTTTGACATGACTCTTATCCTTTATTATTTACACTTGTCTGTTTTTCTAATGGGCTGCAAAAATACATAAAATTTCGTTTCGCCAACCGTTTCAGCAAAAATTGTATCAAAAAAAGTGCTTTTTTAGACTTCAGCTCTTCATGTGAACATCCATTTGCGGGAAGGGGAAATTCAGTCCTTCTTGCGGTAAGGTCTTGTAAACCAGTTCATTCATATTGAAAAACACTGCCCAATAATCTTCCGGCTTCACCCTCACACGAACAGTGATGTCAACGGAACTGTCGCTCATTCTAAGGAGTTCGATGACAGGTGCAGGCTCTTTCAGGATGCGCGAGTCGGCATCGCAAAGGCGTTGCAGCACAGCCTTGGCCTTGTCATAGTCATCACCGTAAGAGATGGAGAACACCCAATCCACACGGCGGTCTGTCTCCTTGTTGAAGTTGGTCACTGGTCCAGTCGAAAGGGCTCCGTTGGGCAGGATAACCGTCTTATTGTCAGGGGTTAGGATGTGCGTATTGAAAATCTGAATCGAGTTGACCCGACCTTCATAGCCTTGTGCCGCGATGAAATCGCCCACCTTGAACGGCTTGAACAGCATAATCATCACGCCACCGGCAAAATTCTGCAACGTTCCGCTCAAAGCCATACCAATGGCCAAGCCTGCCGAAGCCAACAAGGCCACCAACGAGCTTGTATTAATGCCCAAAATGCCTACAATGGCCAGGATAAGGAAGAACGTCAGCAAGGCGGAGACCAGACTCATCACAAATGAAGCCAAAGACGGATCAGGGTCACGGCGAAGTATCATCTTCGTCAAGCCCTTCTTAATCAGCTTGATGACCCACCGACCAAGGAGCAAAACCACGATGGCCGCCACCAACTTGATTCCGAACGGAACGAGATATTCCTTCACTAAATCAGGGAGCCAGTCCGAAACAGGTGTAGTAGCCAGTTTCTTTACTCCGTTCACCATAGTATTGACTGCAGTGGTATCCTGAATGGTCCCTGTAACTTGCTCAACAAGGGTATCGTTTTCCATATTTTTCACAAAATTTAGGCTACAAAGATACGGATAATTCATTAATTATGTAATTTCGCTCCCAAATTCTTTCTATGAACATCCAGGACATCAAAGCCTATTGCAAAGACCCGAAGAACCAAAGCACGGTGAATGTCGGTCTCTTTATTCTCTTGATAATCAGCTTCCATTTTCTCTATTTGGGATGGCAGGCCCTTGGCTATTGGCCTGTCGGAAAATGGGTCGACAAACTTATGGTTTGGTCCGTGAATCTTGTATATAGCCAATCCTGTTGGGTGCTCGACCATGTTTTCCACATCGACCTGACTACCATTTCTTCCGAAAGATTCATCGCCACGCCCAACAGCGAAGGAGGATGGGCGCGGGTTGTCATCGCTCCCGAATGCGCCAGCCTGAAGCAATGGATGCACTGGATTTTCCTGATGGTGCTTTTTCCCGGTCCTTGGAAGCACAAACTGTGGTACATTCCCGCCGGTTTGGTCATCATCGAATGGACCAATGTCATCCGTATTTGCGGTGTCTTGATGATGCAGATACCCTGGCCCAACAGTTTCCACATCGCTCACGACTATATATTTAAGGTGTTCTTTTACCTCATCATCTTCCTCATGTGGATGCTCTGGGTGGAAAAGTTCTACAATCCGTCATTAAAAGCCAAACAAAATGAATAACACTCCCATCATTTTCATCCTCGATGCCGGCGGCACAGGATTCAAGTTCTCAGCTGTGCAAGATGCGCACGAAATCATCGAACCTTTCACCATCCCTTCAGCGGCTCCTACCCTTGAAGAGGTGTTGCAAAAACTCATCACAGGCTTCCATGAATGCGAAACACGCTGCAGAGCAAAAGCTGCTGCCATCAGTTTCTGTTTCCCTGGCCCTGCCGACTATCCCAACGGTATCATCGGCGACCTGCCCAACCTGCCCACTTTCCGTGGCGGCATACCGCTGAAGCAAATGCTTGAAAACGAGTTTCATGTTCCTGTCTTCATCAACAATGACGGTGACCTGTTTGCCTACGGCGAAGCCCTCAGCGGATTGTTGCCTGAAGTGAACAAAACATTAGAGCAGCAAGGCAATCCAAAACGTTACAAAAACCTCTTTGGCGTGACCCTCGGCACAGGTTTCGGAGGTGGCATCGTCATCGACAAGGTGCTGCTCAACGGTGACAATTCGGCTGGCGGTGAAATTTGGTGCTCACGCAACTGCCTCTATCCCAACACTATTGCAGAAGACAGTGTCAGCATCCGTGCCGTGCGCCGTGTGTATGCCCGCGAGGCTGGCATCGCCTTTGACGAAGCACCACAACCTTATGACATTTTTAAAATCGCCCAAGGAGAACAACCCGGCAACAAGGAAGCCGCTTTGAAGGCTTGGGACGAGCTGACCACTGTGTTGGCCGATGTACTTGGTAACGGACTGCGTTTCACAGATGGCTTGGTGGTCATCGGTGGTGGCCTTTCGGGTGCTTGGCCTGTGTTCATGCCCATGCTCATCCGCAAGATGAACGAGCCTTACAACGTGAACGGCAACATTATTCCACGCATGGAAACTGAAGTCTTCAACCTGATGGATGCCGAAGACCTGAAGCGCTTCACCGAAAAATCAGGCAAGATGGTCAAGGTGCCGTTCAGCGAACAGGAGGTTTGGTATGACCCGAGCAAACGTGTGGGTGTAGGTGTCACTACGCTTGGCACTTCATCGGCGGTGGCTGTCGGAGCGTATGCTTTCGCCATGCAAAAACTATCTCTTTGACTATCAAAAAGGAAAAATTTATCAACACCGTTTGTTGAAAAATAATCGGGTGAAAACTGCTTTTCTCGGCCTCTAAAAGCCGCTTCTTTCTTATCTTCGCAAACTGAAAACGAGAAGATTTTTCTTCTATTGCTTTGTTTGTAATGCATTAAATATCAGAAAAATGAGATTACGCCATACGCAAACGGAATTGGAGGGAGACCTTTTTAGTGGGCTTGAGGAGCAGAATGCCGTTCAGCCGGAAGTCAGTCCGTACGACAAGATCATTGAATCGCGCAAAAACGCCACTTTTGCCGCTGAGCAAATCGAGCGTCAGGATGAGGTTCAGGTGGTCGAAAAAGCCGAAGCTCCTGTTGCAGAACCCGTAGTTGAAAAGGCCACGAAAGTTGAATACCATGCCTATCCGATTGAGGAAGTGAAAGCCGCCGCCAAGGAATATTTCCACGGTGACGCGCTGGCTGGTGACGTATGGGCCAACAAATATGCCTTGAAGGACAGCGATGGCAACACCTACGAGCTTACACCCGATGAAATGCACCACCGCATTGCTCGCGAGATTGCCCGCATCGAACGCCGTTACCCCAATCCAATGAAGGAAGAGGAGATTTTCGAGGTACTGAAAGACTTCCGCTACATCGTCCCCCAAGGCAGCCCCATGGCTGGCATCGGCAACAATTTCCAGATTTCCTCCTTGTCGAATTGCTTCGTCATCGGCAACAACGGCAACTCTGACTCCTACGGTGGCATCATGAAGACCGACCAGGAGCAGGTACAGCTGATGAAACGTCGCGGAGGCGTGGGTCACGACCTTTCCCATATCCGTCCGGCAGGTAGTCCTGTCAAGAACTGCGCCCTTACCTCAACAGGTGTGGTGCCCTTCATGGAACGTTTCTCCAACTCGACGAAGGAAGTCGCGCAGGACGGTCGCCGTGGTGCCTTGATGATGAGTATCAGCATCAAACATCCTGATTCCGAGGCTTTCATCGATGCCAAAATGATCCAAGGCCGCATCACAAACGCCAATGTTTCAGTGCGCCTCACCGATGAATTCATGCAATGCGTCAAGGAAGGCAAGCCTTTCATCCAGCAATATCCCATTGACTCACCCAACCCAAAATATACCAAAGAAGTGGATGCCCGCGCCTTGTGGAACAAAATCATTCACAACGCTTGGAAATCCGCCGAGCCTGGCGTGATGTTCTGGGACACCATCATCCGCGAGTCCATCCCCGACTGCTATGCCGACCTCGGCTTTAAGACGCTGAGTACCAACCCCTGCGGCGAGATTCCACTTTGCGCTTACGATAGTTGCCGCCTGTTGGCCATCAACCTTTACAGCTATGTCGACCATCCGTTTACGCCCGAGGCCCGCTTCAACCACCAGTTATTCTCGAAGCACGTGGCCATCGCCCAGCGCATGATGGACGACATCGTTGACCTTGAAATCGAGAAGGTGGACACCATTTTGGCCAAAATTGCCTCTGACCCCGAGGACGACGAGGTGAAACGCACCGAACTCAACCTGTGGAAACACATCAAGGAGAAATGTCTGCAAGGTCGCCGCACAGGTATCGGCATCACCGCCGAGGGCGATATGCTGGCCGCTTTGGGCAAACGCTATGCCTCCGACGAAGCCATTGCTTTCTCTACCGAGATTCAGAAGTTGTTGGCTTACAATGCCTACCGTTCCTCTGTCATTTTGGCCGAAGAACGTGGCAAGTTCCCGATGTATGATGCCAAACGCGAGGAAAACAACCCCTTCATCAAGCGTTTGCGTGCTTTGGACGAAGACCTTTACCAAAAGATGACTCATGTAGGTCGCCGCAACATCGCCATGCTGACCATCGCCCCGACAGGCACCGTCAGCATCTGCACCCAGACCACTTCGGGCATTGAGCCGGTCTTCATGGTGGCCTACAAACGTCGCCGCAAGGTGAACGCCAACGACAAGGACGTGCATGTCACCTTCACCGACGTGACGGGCAACTCGTTTGAGGAATACAATGTGTTCCACCACAAGTTCATCACTTGGTTGGAAGTCAACGGCTACAATGTGGACGAAGTGCTGCAATACGACGACGAAAAACTCAACGCCGTCATTGCCCAATCACCTTATTATAAAGCCACGGCCAACGACATCGACTGGGTGAACAAGGTGAAGATGCAGGGCTCGATGCAAAAGTGGGTCGACCACAGCATCAGTGTCACCGTAAATGTGCCGAAAGAGACTACGGAAGAGCTTGTCAGTCAAATCTATATGACCGCTTGGGAGAGCGGCTGCAAGGGCATGACCATCTACCGCGACGGCTCGCGTGACGGCGTGTTGGTCTCCAAAGACGAAAAGAAAGAAGGCCCTTCGACAAGCTCAGGGGCCTCAAAAGAAGCCAAGGGGCAAGACGGTGCGCGTCCCGATGACATCCACGAAAATTCCGCCCCACCACGTCCGAAGGAACTGGAATGCGATGTGGTGCGTTTCCAGAACAATTACGAGAAATGGATTGCTTTCGTGGGCAAACTCCACGGCAAACCTTACGAAATCTTCCTTGGCAAGGCCGAAGACTTCTTCCTGCCGCCCTACGTTGAGAAAGGCGTGATAATCAAGGAAAAGATTAAAGGCGAAACCACGCGCTACGACTTCCGCTACACCGACAAAGACGGCTACGATGTGATGATGCAAGGCCTGTCGCGCTCGTTCGACAAGGAATATTGGAACTATGCCAAACTCATTTCAGGCATCTTGCGCCATGGTATGCCGATTCAGTATGTCATCGACTTGGTGCAGAACCTCAACGTGGAGGAAGACAGCATCAACACTTGGAAGAACGGCATTGCCCGCGCCTTGAAGAAATACGTGCCCGATGGCATGGTGGATGAGAAGGAGAAATGCCCGACTTGCGGCGAGAAGCTCGTCTTCGAGGACGGCTGCAAGCACTGCCGCAACTGCGGTTATTCAAAGTGCGGATAACAAAAGAAACAGTTGTTTTTTTATCTTCATAATGGCAGGTCGCCGACGCAATGTCGGCGACCTTTTTTATGGATTCCCTTCGGGAATGGAGTGATATCATTTACTTAACACGCGGCGGTTTGTGACGTTTACAAATTGTATGCGTTACTTACCGCCGCAGTTCACAATACAACTGGCTCCATTCCCGAAGGGAATCTCACAATTGAAACAAGTCTTTCACATTAGTCGTAGTTATGGCGGCTAATTCTTCCAAAGTCATTTGAAGAATCTCCGCAATGCGTTTTGCCGTATGCACCAAAAACGCAGGTTCATTGCGCTTGCCACGACAAGGCACTGGCGCAAGATAAGGCGCATCCGTCTCCAAAACGATTCTATCCAAAGGCAAATTGGGCAGATAATCCTTCACGCCACAGTTTTTGTAGGTCGTTACCCCACCCAAGCCGAGATGGAAGCCTAATTCAAGGTAAACTTTGGCCTCTTCCTCAGTTCCAGTGAAGCAGTGCATGATGCCGCGCAGGCCACCATCTTGCTTGCGTTCAAGGATTTTCACCATCTTGTCGAAGCCATTGCGGCAGTGGATAGAAAGCGGCAATTTCAGTTGCTTGGCCCAGTCCAATTGGGTCTCGAAGGCATCCAATTGTTGCTTCTCAAAAGTCGCGTCCCAATAAAAATCAAGACCAACCTCACCTATTCCACTATAAATACCACGTTCTAACTCTTTCTCCATCATGGACAACACCTGTTTATAGTCTTCCTTGACTTCCTCAGGTTGCAAGCCCATCATCACGCGGGTGCAGTCGGGATATTGTTCGTGCAAATCAAGCATCGGCGCAATGGTTGAGGCATCTACATTGGGCAGGAGCATCATGCCTACACCAGCATCCAAAGCTCGTTGGATGGCCTCGTTACGGTCGAGGCTGAATTGGTGGTCGTAGATATGGGTATGGGTGTCTATCAAATACATCTTTTGTTTTTATTTCGCATTGTAAATGCTGATATTCAATGCTTTCGGATTGCAAATCCGAAAGAACCTCATCAATACAAGAAATTATCGTATGGGTACCTTATCGCGTGCATATCACGAATCTCCTTGTAGAGCAAATCGCGGAATTCCTGATAGTTGTCGCGATTCTTAGCGGAGATGAAGATGCAGTTTTCGTTCATCTTGGCCATCCAGGTCTTTTTCAGTTCGTCGTAGGAAACGTTGCGCTTGGTGGGCGGCGTGAGGTCGTCGGGGGCTTTCTCTTCCCAAGTGTAGGCATCGGTCTTGTTGAAGACAACGATAGTCTTCTTGTCGGCACAGCCTAACTCGGCCAAGGTTTGGTTCACTACCTCCATCTGCGCCTCAAAGTCAGGATGCGAGATATCGACCACATGCAACAAGATGTCCGACTCGCGCACCTCGTCCAAGGTCGACTTGAACGACTCCACGAGATGATGCGGCAGCTTGCGGATAAATCCCACAGTGTCAGACAGCAGGAACGGCAAATTTTCCACCACCACCTTGCGCACAGTCGTGTCCAACGTGGCGAAAAGCTTGTTTTCCGTGTACACCTCCGACTTGCTCAACAGGTTCATAATGGTTGACTTACCCACGTTGGTATAGCCGACAAGGGCCACACGCACTAATTTGCCTCGGTTTTTGCGTTGCACAGTCTTCTGCATGTCGATTTCCTTCAGTTTCTCCTTCAGGAGTGCGATGCGGTCCAAAATCAAACGGCGGTCGGTCTCAATCTGGGTCTCACCAGGGCCACGCATACCGATACCACCGCGCTGTCTTTCCAAGTGAGTCCACATGCGGGTCAGGCGCGGGAGAAGGTATTGGTATTGAGCTAATTCCACTTGCGCTTTAGCGTGCGCCGTGTGGGCATTGGAGGCAAAAATATCCAGAATCAAACTCGTGCGGTCGAGGACACGACATTCCAAGGCTTGTTCCATGTTGCGGGCTTGGGTCGCACTCAGTTCGTCGTCGATAACGGCCAATTTGATGTCCTCTGCCTTGATATACTGGTGAATTTCCTCCAACTTGCCCGAACCTAAATAAGTCACGCTGCTCGGGTGGTCCATGGCCTGCACGAAACGCGCCACGGGCACGCCGCCAGCTGTCTCCAACAGAAACGCCAGTTCGTCCAAATATTCGTCCGTGCGCTCGCGGCCTTGTTGTTTCGAGGCCACGGCTATCAGCACCGCCTTTTCGGGTATTTTTTCGTAGGTTACAAAGTCTCCCATGATGTGGAATTATGAATGTGGAATGTGGAATGCTGAAATCGAAGATTCGACGTAGTCAATGTTGCGATGCAACGCTGGGTTTCGTCCTCATTCATAATTCAGCATTCCGAATTCAGCATTAAATCAATATTGCCTGAAACCAATGATTTTACGTACCTCATTCAAAGTCTTCGCCGCACTCTCGCGAGCCTTCTCGGCTCCCATGCGGGCGATGCGGTCGAGACGTGCCTCATCGGAGGAGAACTCCTTAATCCGCTCGCGGATAGGCGCGACGGCCTTTTCCAAGTCTTCGGCCAATTGTTTCTTCATGTCGCCGTAGCGGATGGAGCAGTCGTTCCACTTCTCGTCGAAGTACTTCACCGTCTCAGGCTCGCTGACGATGTTCATCATCGTGAAGAGGTTTTGAATCACTTCGGGCTTGGGGCTGTTGGGCTCGGTCGGGCCACTGTCGGTAACAGCGCGCATCACCTTCTTGCGCATCGTCTTCTCATCCTCGAAGAGGTAGATGCAGTTGCCATCGCTCTTGCCCATCTTGCCGCTACCGTCCAAACCCGGCACTTTGATGGCATCACCGCCAAAGTAGTAGTTCTGCGGCTCGGGGAAAAACTCCACCTTATAAATGTTATTGAAGCGACGCGCGCACTTGCGGGCCATCTCCATATTCTGCTCCTGGTCCTTGCCCACAGGCACCCATTTGGCACGATGTTGCAGGATGTCGGCGGCCATCAAAGTCGGATAAGTGAACAAGCCAGCGTTCACGTTGTCAGGCTGTTGGCGTGCCTTTTCCTTGAAGGTCGTCACGCGGCCCAACTCACCGATGTAGGCGTTCATGTTGAAGTAGAGGTACAGCTCAATGGTCTCGGGCACATCGCTCTGAATGTAGATTGTGGCTTTTTCTGGGTCGATGCCGCAAGCCAAATATTCGGCCAAGATGGTGCGTGCCGATTTCTGTATGTTTTCGGGCGTGGGGTGCGTGGTCAGCGAATGCCAGTCGGCGATGAAGAAGTAGCAGTTGTAGTCTTTCTGCATCTTCACGAAGCTGCGCACGGCGCCGTAATAGTTGCCGAGGTGGAGGTTTCCGGTGGGGCGGATGCCGCTTAAAACGATGTCTTTTGCCATAATTCAAAAATTTGGTGCAAAAATAAGAAAAAAGCCCACTCTGAGAGCAGGCTTTTTGAGGTTTTTTGTGGCAGTACTTCCGTTAGAGCTTAATGTCGTCGCCGTTGGCGTTCTGGAAGTTGTACTGCAATGCATGGAATTCGGGCATTGACTGCACCTTGAATTTCTTCCCATATTTCTTCATCCATTTGCGGCGAATCGAAAACAGGCCATTTATGCAGAGGTAGGAATAAATGAAAGGATGCACCTGCAAGGTCAGATGGTTCTCGTTTTGGTCGACCATGAGGTACTTGAGGTGGTTTTCGATTTCGTCGATGAAGAGGATGGCAGGGCGGATTTTGCCTTCACCGTCACAGACGGGGCATTTCTCCTGCACCTGCACCTCCGTCTCGGGACGCACACGGTGGCGCGTGATTTGGATGAGGCCGAACTTGGTGGCGGGAAGGATGGTGTGCTTGGCACGGTCGGGCTTCATGGCCTCGACAAGAGCATCGTACAGTTCCTTGCGATGCTTGGCTTCGTGCATGTCGATGAAGTCAACGATGATGATGCCGCCCATGTCGCGCAGACGCAGCTGGCGTGCTATCTCCTTGGCCGCCTCAATGTTGACCTCAAAGGCGTTGTCTTCCTGCGAATTCTCTTTGTTCACCCGATGGCCACTGTTGACGTCGATGACGTGCATGGCCTCGGTGTGTTCGATGATGAGGTAAACACCGTTTTTGATGGTGACCACGCGACCGAAAAAGCCTTTGATCTGTTTGCTAACGTTATAATAGTCAAAGATGGGGTCTTTACCTTTATAAAGTTGCACAATCTCAGCCTTTTGCGGTGCGAAGGTCTTGATGTTGTTCTGGATTTCTTCATAGAGTTTCTCGTCGTTCACATGGATGTTGTTGAACGACTCGTTCAGCAAATCGCGCAGCATGACGCTGGTCTGATCCATCTCGCTGACCATCCTGCCGAAAGTAGTCATCTTCTTCATTTCTATGGTGCACTGTTCCCATTTGGAAATGAGCGACCTGAGGTCGGCATCGAGTTCGGCTACTTTCTTGCCTTCGGCGACAGTGCGAATGATAACGCCGTAATTGGCAGGTTTGATGCTTTGCATCAGTCGGCGGAGGCGGTTGCGTTCGTCGCTGCTGCGGATTTTCTGTGATACCGAAATGCGGTTGGAGAAGGGGACGAGGACGAGGTAACGGCCTGCAAATGAAATCTCTGCCGTGATTCTCGGTCCTTTGGTGTGGATGGGCTCTTTGGCAATCTGAACAGGAAGCAGGTCGCCCACGGCCAACCAATCGCTGATTTTGCCGTTTTTGGGCAAGTCGGGCTCAAGCTTGAACTTGTCCATGGGGACATCCTCGCCCGCCACAATCTGCTTCTTGTACTTGATCAGCGAACTAGCCTGAAGGCCGAGGTCGAGATAATGCAGGAAAGCCTCTTTGGGATAACCCACGTCGACGAAAGCCGCGTTGAGGCCTGGCAAAATCTTCTTCACCTTGCCTAAATAAACATCTCCGACCGCAAATTGGTTATTGGTCTTCTCTCTGTGAAGTTCGACAAGTATGTTGTCTTCCAGAAGAGCGATGTCAACCTCCGAAGCGTGCGAGTTGATGATCAAGTCGCGCGTCACTGTCTTTTCTTCCTTTGCAATTTCTTGCTGTTGTTCTTCAGACATAGTGTTTTTACTTTGGGGTTAACGTTTTGATTGATAAAACAATAACACAACATCGGGATTTCACCGACGCTGTGTTATCATTCTTGTTTAGGCTCAAGAAGAGCTTATTTCTTCTTGTGTCTATCCTTTCTCAAGCGTTTTTTGCGCTTGTGGGTCGACATCTTGTGTCTTTTGTGTTTTTTACCGTTTGGCATAGTATAAAAAATTTAGCTTGTTGTTTTCTTACTTGACAGCGTTCATGAAGGTCTTGGCAGGCTTGAAAGCCGGAATCTTGTGGGCGGGGATGGTGATGGCCACATTCTTACCAATATTACGACCAGTCTTCTGAGCTCTCGTCTTGATGATGAAGCTACCAAAGCCTCTCAAATACACATTTTCACCCTTGGCCATGGAATTCTTCACCACTTCCATGAAATTTTCAACAACATTCTGGACAGCACCTTTTTCAATGCCAGTCTTGCTTGCGATTTCAGCAACGATTTCTGCTTTAGTCATTTTTTCTCTTATTTAATGGTTAGTTATTATGTTTGTTGTAAATTTGCGGCAAAGGTACGAACATTTTCAATACGAAGAATTGTTTTGTGCAATTTTTTTATTCTAATGAGTTATAAATAAAGAATTTCGCAATATTTGAACGATGAATATCATACAAGACACCTTAATTAATTGGTATGAGGATAACCGCCGCGACCTTCCTTGGCGACACAACCCGACATCTTATCAGGTCTGGCTTTCGGAAATCATTCTGCAACAGACGCGCGTCAACCAAGGCTGGGAGTACTACCTCCGTTTCATCGAAAAGTGGCCCACGGTGAACGACCTTGCACAAGCCTCGGAAGAGGAAGTACTGAAAATGTGGCAAGGCCTCGGTTATTATTCACGTGCCCGCAACCTGCACAAATGCGCAAAACAAATCACGGAGCATTATAGCGGGCAATTCCCCGCTGATTTTGAGCAACTTAAACAGCTTCAAGGCATAGGTGACTACACTGCAGCGGCCATTGCTTCCATCGCTTTCAACCTGCCACATGCCGTGGTCGATGGAAATGTTTATCGTGTGCTGGCCCGCCTCTACGACATCGACACACCTATTAATATTAATGAAGGCCAAAAACTCTTTGCCCAACTCGCTGATGAGTTGCTCAATCGCGAACAACCTGGCCTTCACAACCAAGCCATGATGGAATTCGGTGCCTTGCACTGCACACCCAAGAATCCCAACTGCCTGCTCTGCCCACTGCAAGCCCAATGCCTCGCCTTCGCACATCAGACTGTGATGCAAAGGCCTGTGAAACTGCCCAAAGTGAAAGTCACGACAAGGTATTTCAATTATTTGGTTCTCAGAATCAATGATTGTGTCTATCTCCACAAGCGCAGCGACAACGACATCTGGAAAAACCTCTACGATTTTCCGTGTATCGAAAGTCAAAAATCCATGACTGTTGACGAAGTCATTGCCTCCGAAGAGTTTATTCAACTTATTGAAAACAAACCATTTACCATTATAAAATCGTCCCCAATTTTTACCCACAAACTGACCCATCGCACCCTCCTCGCACAGTTCATCGAAATAAAACTTGAACAAGAATTATTGCAGATTCAAACAAAAGATTTATTTTTGGCGCGTCAAACGGAATTGGGCAGTTTTCCCATTCCACGCTTAATCGACTTATACTTAAACAATTAAAATCACTACACAATGGCAAGTTTGAATAAAGTTATCCTCATAGGCCGACTTGGGAAAACCCCTGAAATCACCACTTTCGAAAACGGCAACAAGAAAATCTCGGTCACCATGGCCACCTCGGAACGCTACCGCGACCGCGACAACAACTGGGTGGAGCAAACCGACTGGCACAACATCGTGGTGTGGGGCAACCTCGCCAACGACATCGCTGAAGGCCGCCGCAACTATACTAAAGGTGACCTCATGTACGTTGAAGGCAAACTAAGGACCCGTCAATACACCGACCAACAGGGCATCGTGCGCTACGTCACCGAGGTGCATGCCGACAAAATGATGCAATTGGCACCAGCACGCCCCGTGTCACAGCCGTCTTACGGTCAGCCTTACACGAATGCACCGGAGCCCACTCCAGGCTATGTGCCGCAAAACAACCCCAACCTCCCCGATGAGGGCAACGACCTGCCATTTTAACGGAATAATGTGCCATGTCAGAATTATTTTGTAATTTTGCGGCCTGAATTTTAAATCATACGATTTTGGAAACACCCGACCCTGACCCTCTCATAGGACTCCTGACCGTTGTTTCAAACAACTTTTTCACTGGATTTACCATCAATGCCATCATCGGATTGGTTGTATTGTGCCTGCTCCTCATCGCCTCGGCTTTGATTTCAAGCAGCGAGACGGCGTTTTTCTCCCTTCAGCCTGCCGACATTGACGACCTCGAATCGCGCAACGACGCAAAAAGCCGTTTAGTACTCGACCTTCGCGAGAAACCGAAGACTTTATTAGCTACTATCTTAATTGGCAATAACTTCGTCAATGTCACCATCACCTTGCTGGCTACTTATATCATGGCGCAACTGTTTGACATGGCGAACCATCCCGTGGCGGCTTTCTTTTTGGAAGTGGTAATTGTCACCTCATTAATTCTGATTATCGGAGAAATCACGCCGAAAATCTATGCCAGCAAGCGACCTGACAAGGTGGCACGTTTCATGGCCCGCCCTTTGCGTTTTCTCAATGGTTTGTTCAAGCCTTTGAGCAAGCTGTTGGTCAACTCCACCTCGTTCATGGACAAGCACTTGGAGAAGAAGAAAGGCGAAATTTCGATGGAAGACCTCTCCACCGCCGTGGAAATCGCTACCGAAGCCTCCACTCCGCTTGAAGAGAAACAGATGCTGAAGGGCATCGCCTCGTTCAGCGAGAAAGAAGTGAGCAATGTGATGATTCCGCGTGTCGACATCATCGGGGTAGAGAAAGACATGGATTTCGCCACTATGCTGGCCATCGTTATCAAAAGCGGATTTTCGAGAATTCCAGTTTACGACGAGACCTTGGATAAGGTGGAAGGCATCCTTTATGTGAAAGACCTTCTCCCCTATTTGGATGCCGAATCCTATGAGTGGCAGAAACTCATCCGACCTGCTTTCTATGTCCCAGAGAACCGCAAAATCAACGACTTGTTCCAGGATTTCCGCGAGAAAAAGATTCATATTGCCATTGTGGTGGATGAATACGGCGGCACTTCGGGACTGATTACCATGGAAGATGTGATTGAGGAAATTGTGGGCGAGATTAATGATGAGTTCGATGAAGCCAGTGTTGAAGAGCATTACAAGAAACTTGACGATGGTTCCTATCTCTTTAAGGCTCAGACCAGTATCGTTGACTTCTGCAAGGTGTTTGGCGTGGACGAAGGTTACTTTGAGCCTATGCAGGGTGAAGCCGACACCCTTGCCGGACTGATTCTTGAAATCGAAGGGCGCATCCCTGAGATTGGGTTTAAGTTCAACTTCGAGAAGTTCCACATGGAGATTACTGATGCCGATAGCAAACGCATCAAGGAAGTAAAAGTAGTGTATGATGAAGAATAGATTATCTATATTGCTTGTGGCTTTTGCCATAGTGCTCATCACCGTTTCATGCGACCGCGAGCCCAACTACCTGCCTAAGCCACGCGGCTATTTCCGCATCGACCTGCCCGAGAAAGGCTACACCAAGGTTGACACTATTGAACGATACAGCTTTGAGTGCCCACAATATGCCCTCGTCACCCCTGACCCCTATTCGCCCAACGAGAAAAACTGGATTAATATTGAAATGCCGACATTCAAGGGTTCCATCCACCTGACACACAAGAACGTCAACGACAACTTGGGCGAATATTTGGAAGACGTTCACACCATGGTCGTGAAGCATCTGCAAAAAGCCAACGGTGTGCGCGACAGCTTGATTGTCAACGAGGAACGCCAAGTCTACGGTATGTTCATCGAAATGGACGGCAAAGGCGTGGCCACCCCGATGCAGTTTTACCTCACCGACAGCACCAAGAACTTTGTCCGTGGCGCCCTCTACTTCAACTTCCTGCCTAACAACGACTCGATGCAGCCCGTCATCAATTTCATCCGCGAGGACATCGACCACATGATTAATACGTTTGAGTGGAAGTAAGAAGAGAACTATCCTCTTTTTTTCTCTCCAAACACGCACCACCGCACAAACGGAATCCTCCGTAGCACTTCATAAATCGCAGGCGACAACAGCATTACTGCCACGAAAAGAATGACATACATCAGCCAAGGAGCCAGTGAGGTATACATTTTCATCATGTAGCCCAACGAGGCAATCACTAAATAATGAACTATATAGATGCCAAAGCTGGAGCGTGTCATATATCCTGCAAAGGCTCCTGTACGGTTGAAACGTGCCTTGAACCAAGCCATCATCGCTAAACACATCAACCAGCCATAGAGGCAGTTGAGCGGGCTACCCAGATACTTCGGCGAAGTGTTGTCTTGACCAAAAGTGGTGATAATCAGCACCGTACCTGCGACGACGGCACAGGCTATCAACGGAATCCAAGCTTTCTCTAACTTCTCCTGCACCTTGTCGTGCGAGAAAACGAAATAGCCTAACAGGAAGGGAATCAGGTAGAAGACGGGCTTATACAAGTTCCAGAGACCGTCCAACGATTCAGGGCGTGGATGCTTGACTAAGGTCTGCTCACCCACCCAAAACAGCACGCCTAACAAGATGATACAGACCATATTGGCCTTCCCGCACCAGTTCCAGAGTTGGTCTTTTTTGTCTATTGCATGCACCAGAAGCAACACCAGACCCAGCAGCCACAACACTTGGATGAACCACAACGGCCCCGTGCCGCTTACGGCCATCATGGCATACTTTGCCAATGCGGGTATACCATCGAACGCGCCTTGTCTTGAGGCCACAACGGTGTTGAAATAACCGACCATCCAGTGGAACACAAACAGGCCGATGGTGCCAGGTACCAGCAACTTACGAGTGCGAGCCTTGAACCATTCTTTGGCGGAATGTTTTTCCAAAGCATAACGTGCACTGATACCAGCCAACAGAAACAATAGCGGCATGAACCAAGGATATAAGATATACATCACAATATCCTGATACTGTGGACACTGCGGATATTCGCCAAAACCTCCAATGCCACCGAAGACACCTTTGTTGTTGTAGAAATAAATGACATGGTAAAACAGCACTAAGAGTACCGTCACCCAGCGTAAATTGTCCATCCAGTGTTTTCTCATTTTGCAAGACCCTCCATCGCCTGATCGATTATACTTTGAAATACCTCCGTTTTGAGCATGGCTATACCTCTTTGGTCGCCAAGCACCATCAAGCTGTCGCCAGCTTTGATGTTGTAAAGTTCACGAGCCTCCTTCGGGATGACGATTTGTCCCCGCTCGCCCACTTTCACTACTCCGAAAATGTACTTTCCATTAACTGCTTCCATAATGATTGAGTTTTTATGATTTGTATGAATTTTCATATTTTGCTGCAAAAGTATAGAAAAAATCCATTGCTTGACCTTTCTTTTTCATTTTTCGACATTTTTATTCAACTTTTTTCATGGAAAAACACTATTTTCGCGGCGCGAAACAAATTTTGCGCCGATGTAAACAGAGTATTCACTTAAAAGAAAGGGGGAAGGCCTATGATTAACAGCCTGAAAATCGGGAACTTGACTTGGCGTCATCTCAACAACCCAACAGAAGAAGACTTTGAATTCCTGAAAGACCGATTTCACTTCCACCCTTTGGACATCGAAGACTGCAAATCCGTCAACCAACGCCCCAAAATCGACATCTACGACGATTATTACTTCCTCATCCTGCATTTCCCCAACTTCGACCGTCAGAACAAGTTCGTGAAAATCAAGGAGGTGAAGATTTTCTGGGGCAGAGATTACATCATCTCCATCGAGAAAAATCCTTGGGGCGTGTCGCAACTCTTTGAGGAATACGAGGAACGCGTCCAGAATGGTGAAGAGATGAATTTCCGCAACTCCGACATCCTGCTTTACCGCATACTCGAAAAACTGATGACCGAATCGGTGTATCTGTTGCGCAAGGTCGGCTTGGACGTTGAATTAATCAACCGTGAACTATTGCAGGAAAAGCAAGTGAAGATTATCGAGCGCATCAGCGTGACGCGAAAGAATCTCATCCTCATCAACACCATTTTCAAGCCGCAGCTGCGACTCTTCCACCTCTTCGAGACAGGTAAAGTGACCGGCTTCACCGACGACGTGGAGTACATGGAAGACTACTGGGGCAACATTCTCGACTACCTACAAAAGGTGTGGGATATGACCGAGGATTACGAGGAACTGATTGAGGGCCTTTCAATGACTTTCGACTCGATGCAGACCAACAAGACCAACGAGACAATGAAAATCCTGACCCTCGTGTCGACCATCATCCTGCCTTTGACCTTTATCACAGGTCTTTACGGCATGAACGTTGGGCTACCTTTCCAAGACAAGGCCTGGGCCTTCTGGGGCATCATGGGATTCATGACTGTGGTCGCCTTTGCCTTCTATATCTATTTCAGGCACAAGAAAATGATGTGATTGACACACATCATTTTACCATCAATTTTTCGTATTTCACCACCGCCCCATTGCGCATCAATTTAACGATGTAGCAGCCTTTGGCGATGCCATCAGGCAAGGTCACCGCAAAATCATCGACAGCATAACCCGAAGCCTTGAGCAAGGTGCGGCCACACAAATCGCAGATGACAACGGCATCAAAACTATTGCAGTTGCCGCTCACGTGCAGGGTCTCTCCAGCCTCGACAGGATTAGGGAACAGATAAACGGTCGTTTGTGTTTCTTCGACGAGGCTCCATGTCGGATCCCAAATCATGCGGGCATATTCCGGATGGTCGACGAAGGGATTACGGTTGTGCTGATAGTCATCATAAATGGCCTCATTACGCAATTTTTCCTTTTCGCTCACGGGGTCTAACTCATTCCAACGCAGCAACATGTCAATAGCCCAAGGCTTGATTTCCGATTTGGTGGTCATATCGCTACTGCTCCAGCTGCCATCTTCGCTATAATAGCGCACACTCATGTACATGATAGCGCGAGCAAAGTCGCCTTTGTATTCGTCAATAGGCTCAAAGGCCGTTCCCGAAAAGCCAGGCGTCTTGCAAGTGCCTAACTTTGAGCCGTTTTGCGAAGTCCATGAAACCGAGCCGACCTCGCCAAAGGCATAATTACCGCGACGGTTGTTGACATAGCCATCCGTCGGGAAGATATGGTGCAAATCGGTTCGAGGTGTCGTCTGGTCGTTGAACCAACTCGAAGGCCATGAGTGTTCGCGGTTGTAGCAGTCGCCTTCACCGCTGAAGTTGCCGCACTGGTCCTGCCCAAGATAATAGACATAGGGCGGCGTGCCGTTCGGCTTATCGGAATACATGTCCCAAACGATGCCGTTGCCTTTGTTATCGGTGCTCCAGAAAGCATTCCAAAGTTGTGAATACGAAATGGATGAGTGCCCTTTGATGATATTATGCAATGCAACCTTCAACTGATTACCTGTCAATCCGTTGGCGGAATTGTAGTAATTGGCAGGCTGTGCCGTAACAGAAAGTGCCAGCGACAGGCCAAAAAATAACGCTATTAACTTTTTCATTTTCATTTTAATAAATCAGTGAACATATACAGAATTGCGATAACGACCATAAACACCGAGGCGGAAAACTCGATGAAACTCATCTTTTTAATGATGCCTGGAGTAAATGCAATGCGCACAGTGAAGAACGACCACAGGAAACCTGCCACTACAACAGCAGCAAAGAACCACAAACCAAAGGGCAGGAAATAGGGCCCGACGAGTGTCATGATGAGGGTGTTCATCGCAGCAAGAATGGAAAGCAGAACGAAATCCCACTCCGTGCTGACGGTGTAGAGCATCTTGCCTTTCAGGATTTTCATCGAGTCGACGAACAACTTGATGGCTACTACAAGCATCATAGCAAATACCATATATTCAGCGATATAGGTATAAAGATGTGACATCAGTCGACCCAAATTGTATCCAATTACCGCCGCCATCCCCTGACTGATGCCGAACACCATAGGAATGACAAACTTATGCGAAGGCTTGTCATCAGCAGTAATCAGGCCTACCGAGCGTGTGGCCACGGTAGATGTGAGGCAAAGGATGAAAAGGATGGATATGATTATTGCAGTGGTGGTCATTAGTATTAATAAAAGGAATGCAAAAATAAACAATTCAGGGGAACTTGCAATGCAAATCCCCCTGAAAAATTGTCTGGATTGTTTCGTTCCTCGCAATGACGCGAAGCGATTCAAAATCAGCCTAAGCGTTTGAACTGGCAGGTGAAGTGGCGCATCAGCTCGGCTTCCCAGGTGATTTCAAGACCGCGCTTGATGGTTTCGCGGCGGTCGTACACATTCTTCAATGCAGCGGCAATCACGTCCATGTGGTTGTTGGTGTACACACGACGCGGAATGCAGAGACGCACGAAGTCGTTGCCACCGAAACGGTTCTCGCGGGTGACCGGGTCGCGGTCGGCAAGCACATAACCGATTTCGCAGGCGCGGATACCAGCTTCGAGATAAAGCTCGCAAGTCAGCGTCTGAGCAGGGAATTCTTCCTTCGGGATGTTAGTCAATACTTTATCGGCATCGACGAAGATGGCGTGGCCACCGGCGGGACGCTGGTAAGGAATGCCGTACTCATCGAGCTTGGCAGCGAGGTAATGCACCTGCTTGATGCGGGTTTCAACCATTTCAAACTCAATGTTTTCCTTCAGACCGACAGCCAGAGCGTCCATATCACGGCCATTCATACCACCATAGGTCAGGAAACCCTCGAAGGGAATGCAGAACAGTTTGGCACCTTCGTACCAATCCTGCTTTTTGGTGGCGATGAAGCCGCCCATGTTGACGAGGGCGTCCTTCTTGGCGCTCATCGTCATCGCATCAGCGTATGAATACATCTCCTTGGCAATCTCGCGAAGGGTCTTGTTTTCGTAGCCCTTCTCACGTGTCTTGATGAAGTAGCAGTTCTCGATGAAGCGGGCACTATCCACCACGACCGGCACACCGTATTTGTGGCAGAGTTCACAAGTCTCGCGGATGTTCTGCATGCTGACAGGCTGACCGCCAACGGTGTTGTTGGTGACGGTAAGGACCATGAACGGCACGTTACCTTTGTTCTCGACGAGCACCTTCTCAAGTTTCTCAAGGCTGACATTGCCTTTGAAAGGCACTTCTAATTGGGTGTCGTAAGCCTCAGGCACAGTGACATCGATAGCGAAAGCCTTGCGGCTCTCGATGTGGCCCTTGGTGGTGTCAAAGTGGGCGTTGCCCGGGATGACCATACCTGGCTTCACTAAATAGCTGAACAGCACATTCTCGGCAGCACGGCCTTGGTGCGTCGGGATGACATACGGAAAACCAGTGAGTTCAGTAATGGTGTCTTTCATGTGATAGAACGAGCGGGCACCGCCGTAGCTCTCGTCACCCATCATCATCGCGCTCCACTGACGGTCGCTCATGGCACCAGTGCCAGAGTCAGTGAGCAGGTCGATGTAGACATAATCCGATTTCAGCATGAAGATGTTATTGTGGGCCTCTTCGAGCCACTTTTCGCGTTGTTCGCGGGTGGATTTCTTAATGGGTTCGACCATCTTGATTTTCCACGCTTCTGCAAATGGTAATTCCATGATATTGTATGATTTAAAGATTTAAAATTTAAAAATTCAAGATTTGAGGATTTGAAAGATAGCTATTTTGGAAAAAGGACAAACTCTCTTCCCTAGCGGCTATTCAGAAACGATCACGTTCCTTAATGTTTAAATAAACCATATTACCAAAGATGTGGGGCATATCAATAATAAGGCGCTTTCAAAATCGGGTCAAAGATACGGAATTTTTGGGTAACGCAAGCAGTTTGGACAGGATTTTTCTTATTTTTGCCCAAAAATTTCAAGCAAATGAAGAAAACCCTCTTAACCCTATTAATGGCCTTTCTCGCCAACCTGACTTTCGCCGATAGCCTTCTCATCGAAGGCTTCGAATACGCCAACCACGATTTTGAAAAGCCCGTCGGCTGGACCTGCGACGACAATTCCTGGCTTTGCGGCTACCTCGAAAAAGACCACAACCGCATTCCGCATTCAGGCAACTGGTATGCTTTCTCAAACGCCGAGGACTCATGGATGTTTATGCCGCTTTACCTGATTACCACCATGAACTATCGCTTCAATTGCTGGGCTATCTCTGACGGCGAGTTCCAATTGGAGTTTTGGGCTGGCGCTACACCTCATCCTGACGATATGCAAACCCAACTCCTCGCAGCGACGGTCAGCAGCGGGACATACGAAAAAGTCTCGTCCTACATCGAAGTCGTCCCTGAAGGCTGTGAATACATCGCTATCCACGCCATTGCAGGCCAAGGTGCGACCTTCCTCACCATCGACGACATTGAAATCGACATGGTGGAACAATACAGTTTTGAGGCTGAAGCCATCACAGGCGACACGGCGATGTATCCCGGTTCACAAGCCACTTTCCGTTTCCTCATCCACAACACAGGCTACGACCCTGTTGACGTGACGGTACACCCTTCAAACGAATATTTCACCGACTTCAGCTTCTTTACGGACGGAACTACTGGCATGACCTTCCCCACCCAACCCGACGAGACCGTCGAAGTAACCGCCTATGCCACTTTACGCCCAGAAATAGAACCTGGCACTGTGACCTGGTTAGACATCTTGATGACCATTCCTTGCGGCTGCAACACGGCCATGGTCACGTTTTGGGTGACCCCGCTCGAACCGACACAAGTAGCCGAAAACCATCAGAATATCAGCGTTTTCCCCAATCCAGCATCGAATTTTGTCACCATCGAAGCAGAAGGTTTGCAAAAAGTCACGTTGTTTGACATGTCTGGCAGAATGCTTAATACCATTTCCGCGCCGGACGACAAACAACAATTGGATTTGAGAGGGCTGCCGACAGGAACCTATTTCATCATGCTCACCACTGAAACGGATTCGAAAACGCAATCTATCATCAAGAAATAATCAACACAAAATCAATTCAATATGCTTAGATTTAGAACTTTATTCTTATCAGCTCTTCTGCTCATCGGTCTGAACACGATGGCTCAAGACGAAAATGAACGCCTCGTCGGTGCCAACTGCACCAGCATCATGGTAGGCAAGAAAGCCTCTACTGACGGCTCCGTCATCACCTCGCACACCTGTGATGGCCGCTATCGTACCTGGATGCGCTGGGAAGCCGCCGCCGACCACGAAAAAGGCGAGATGCACAAGGTCTACAAAGGCACTATGCACACCGAAGACCCCTTCGACAACCGTGGTCCTGAACTGGCTGGCGAGATTCCGCAAGTGGCACACACCTACGCCTACCTCAACACAGCTTACCCCTGCCTCAACGAGAAACAATTAGCCATCGGCGAGACGACTTTTTCAGGCCCCGACACTTTGGTCAACAACAAAGGTATGTTCATGATTGAAGAACTTGAACGTGTGGCCCTCATGCGCTGCGACAACGCCCGTGATGCCATCCAACTCATCGGCAAATTGGTGAAGGAATACGGCTACGGCGACGGCGGTGAGTGCATCACCATTGCCGATAAGAACGAAGTTTGGCAGATGGAAATCCTCGGCGAAGGCCCTGACAAAATCGGCGGCGTGTGGGCAGCCAAGCGCATCCCCGACGATGAAGTGGGTGTTTCGGCCAATATCGCCCGTATCGGCAAGCTGGAGCGTAAAAGCAAAGATTTCTACTGCTCTGACAACTGCGAGGCCGTAGCAAAGAAATATGGCCTCTGGGACGGCAAAGGCGACTTCATCTTCTGGAAAGCTTTCCGTGCTTCCTACGGTGGTGGCAAAAACTACAGCGACCGCGAGTTTTTCATCCTCAGCCAACTGGCACCTTCACTGAACCTCAACCGCGACATGCCCGAGCTGCCCTTCTCAGTGAAACCCGACGAAAATGTCGACGTCCGCAAAGTGATGGAACTCTTCCGCAGCACCTACGAAGGCACCGACATGGACATGACCCGCAATGTGAAGATGATCAGCAAGAAACGCACCGACGATGGCGTGGTGGAAGACACCATCATCAGCCCTGTGGCCAATCCTTGGGTGGGCAGCGCGATGATGAACACCATTAATTATTTGGCTCCCGGCACCATCAACTTCCAACGCACCGTGGCTGTGGCTTGGAGCAGCTACCACCACATTATCCAATGCCGCAGCTGGATGCCCGACGAAATCGGTGCCATCTGCTGGATGGCTTGCGAAAACCCTGGCCAAAGCCCGCGCATACCCATCTTCTCTGGCTCCACTACCCTGCCCGAAGGCTTCGATAAATGCGGTCAGTTGCGTTACCGCGATGAGGCATGGATTTGGCACTACCGCAAGGCCAACAAATTAGCCACCGTGCAATGGGGCCGTTGCAAGCAAACTCTGCTCGGCACTGCTAACCGCTTCGAGCAAAAGGCATTCGACGAAATCCCTGCCATCGAAAGCAGAGCCCAAGCCTTGATTGCCGACGGCAAAAAGAAGGAAGCCACCGAACTCCTCAACCAATACACCACCGACTTCGCCGCTTCAACGCGCCAAGCCTGGAAAGAAATGGAAAACAAGTTCTGGTACTGGTTCAGCATGGGATTCTAAGTCCAGTCAACGTAAACAATAAAAAAGACGAGCGCTTGCTCGTCTTTTTTGTTTTATCCGTGTTGGTTCACCGTGATTATGATCTCCACTCCTGTTGAACCTCTCAACTTCAATCGACCTGTTCGAGGTTGGGCACTTGACATAGGAGCGACCGAAATAGTGAATTCTCCATTGGCGAAGCCGCTTTCAGGCGTGCAACTAATCCAATCGACATTGCAGGTCACCTCCCAAGACTGGTTTGCCGTCACGTGAACAACATACTCTCCTCCTTCTGGACGCGCATCAATTTCAGTGATGTCGGTCTCCAAGATATTGGGTTTACCTTCTTGTGCAATGACTGCCTTGCCCAGCACATCTTCATCTTTCACAGCCCTCACAACGCCCATCCGACCAAATTCCGCCGAATTGTAATCAACGATGATATCAATCGAAGCATCGCCCTCACCCGAAGTAGTCATCAAACTAATCCAGTCGCTCGATTCCAATTGCCAGCCCACATTTGAAGTCAACTCCAAATGATACACGCCACCCGTATAGGACGCAAAAACCGTGTCAGGAACAAAATCGGCAAACATCACTTCATCACCCGCCTCTTGGGTAACTCTCAATCTCTTTTCCAACCCCTCGGAAGTAATGAAAAACTCTGCCGACCGAGGATTAAAAAAGCTGTTGGGCTCCGCTATCAACGAAATGGTCGCATTTCCTGTTCCGATCATTTCTGAAACCGCGAGCCATTCCGAAGACAAGTCGACCTTCCATTGCGTGTCACACCCGATAGTGATTTCTTGGGTGCCTCCTTCTTTGCTAAAGAAAATATCAATAGGCGACACCTCCAAGAAATGTGGGTCGGGAGAAGCCTCTTGTCTCACGGAAACGAAGGCATTTGCACCAGTAGAAGAAGCCAAGGCAACATTAGCAATTCGAGGCGTCAGATTCGAATTCTCAGTCACCGTCACTATCAATTCGGAATCACCTTCCCCTTCTGTCTTGTCTAAAGTAATCCAATTCGCTGTGGCAAAAGCCGTCCATGCACCCTCACAGGTCACGGCAAGCGAAGCTGAACTGCCTTCACAAGGCATCTCCAACACTTCTGGCTCCACCGAAATGCTGATTTGTGGGTCAAGATTCTGAACGACATGCAACGTTTTCTGGATTTGCTCATTGCCAATCACCAGATTGGCCTCTCGACCTGAAGAAGCCTCACCATTGATGGCATGGACTGTCACCGTGATGGTAGTATCACCGCTGCCTGAAGTCATCGAACACATAATCCAATCCGGCAGGCCAGACACGGTCCAGCTATCGTTTGACGAAACCGTAACATCGAATTCGCCACCTGCTTCACCGCATTCATAGTAATCTGGGGAAATCGTAAGGTACGCACCAACCTCGAAGTCTTGCGTGACCGTTATCAAGGCAGAAATGTCTTTCGTCGCAGCATCAACTGTTCCTATACGGATTTCCGATCCTTCATTGGGAAGCACGGTCAAAGTCAAGGTCGTGTTGCCTGTTCCTGATTCAGGTGAAACCGTAATCCAATCAGGTGCCCCACAAATGTTCCAGGATCCATTCGACTCAAGATAGGCTTCCAAAACGCCACCCTGTGCCCCGATTTCAAACGTGTTCTCGACAAAAGATATCTCGACGGTTTTACGGCAACCAGTAGCAGCCAACGCAAGGGCTGCAACAAACATAAAGATTTTCAACTTATTCATTTGGATTCTAATTAAGGGTTTTCACAAGATTAATATTTATTTCTCAACGCAAAAATAGACATTTTATTTTGATTGAAGAAAAAAGGTGTGCCTTACCTGACACACCTTTCTTCCATGAAAAAACAAAAACTATATACTCTACAACATCCTCCAAATTAATAGAAAACAGCTCTGTTGTCTTCGATTTTAGCCCCATTCTTCAAGGCATTGTAAATCGAACCACCCAAAACCTTGTTGTTGAATTGGCTGGTCTTCTCTCTGAGAATATCGCTATAATCATCGGTAGCAGCCGGTTCGGTGAATTTCACGTTCTTGATGATAAAGGCACTGGCATTGCCGGCGATGGGGCCGACTTCCTCACCTTCCTTCATACCGAGAATGGTACCCACAATGTTGGCTTCAACGCCAAAGTTGCTCAACACACGCGATTCAATCGACAAGTCGGAAACCGAAGTGGATTCAGCACCCAACTCACTGACCATTCTGTTCACGTCATTGCCGCAAGCCTTCATCTTTTCAACGGCCATCTCACCCTTCTTCTTGTTGATGATTTGATACTTGGCCTGTTCAGCAACAACGCTCAACGGAGCATAACCTTCAGGAACGATATTGGTCAGCGCAGCCACCACAAACATATCATCGAGGTCGAAGATGCTGGAAACATCGCCCACCTTGGTCTTGTCATCAAAAGCCCAACGCACAATCTGACGCGGATTGTCGATACCGGCAATTTGATAGGTAGAGGTATTCATTCGTGGCATAGTGCGCTTCGTCAAACCTTGCTCCTCAATGGCGGCATTGAATTGCTCGTAAGTCTTGTTTTCGGTGACGAACCTGTTGGCTTCAGCAAAGATGTTCTGATAAGTCTTGGTGCTGGCAGTGATTTCATGCTTCAGGAAGGCCAAACGGACCTTAGGCAGAGCCTCGGTCTTGCCTGTAACCTTGATGATATGATAACCGAAAGGAGTCTCAACGATATCCATTGCATCCACTGGGTTGTTCACCACAAACTCGTTGAAGGCGGGAACCATGGTACCATCGGTAAACCAATCCAAGTCACCGCCCTTCTCTTTCGAACCTGGGTCGGAGGAGTAAATGCCTGCCAATTCAGCAAACATGCCTTCGTTCTTAGGATTGGCTCTCAGCTCTTCCAAAAGGCCTTCAGCTTTCGACTTGGCCTCTTCCTTAGTGATGGTGTCTTGGCTGTTGTAAGCACCCTTGTAGGCAATCAAGATATGGCTTGCTCTCAAGGAGTCGGGGCGGTTTTGCATATCCACGATGCGAACCAAATTGAAGGCATCCTCGTCTTCGTAAGGGCCAAACACATAACCAACACCGTTACCATTGTCGAACACGGACTTTTCAATCTGCTGGGGAACGTCTTTTCTGCCCATCCAAGTGCTGTCGTAACGCTTGTCTGAATTGGCATTGACAAAGTTAATCACGTTATCCGTAGATGCAAAGTCATTCTTCATGTCTTGAACTGATTTCAGCGCGTCCTGACGGTCTTCCAACGAAGGCTTGATTTCGAACACAACGTATTCGATATCGCGTCTTTCGTCAGTCTCATAACGGTATTTGTTCTCCTCATAGAAAGCCTTATTGTCCTTGTCGGTAATCACCACCGTTGAATCGGGAATGGTGGTATAGCGCAAAGCGATAACGTCAGCAGAAGCCTTGAGGTTCTTGTTGTCGTAGTATTTCTTGGCCAAAGCATTGGGAACAAGATACGAAGCCTTCACCAAATTCTGGAACTTCGTTTCCAAACGGTTTTCCTTCACGCCTCTTTCAAAGTCGAGCCATTGGGCGCGAACGTTAGGTTGGAAATCGTTCAGGTTTTGGAGATAATACTCCACCATTTCCCTGTTGAAGCTACCATCCTGATTGCTGAAGTTCTGCTTCACCCACTGATGTGGCTCATCACCCATGAACTGGTCGTACAGTTCATCGGAAGTGACGCCCATTCCCATAGCCTCATATTCCTTAGTCATAATGTGTTCCTTAATCATCTCTTCCAAGGTGCCGTTGTAAATGCTATAAGTTTCAGCGGAAGAGAGGTTGTTGTTGCTCTGAGACCTTCTGTTCTCCAAGTTTTTCTCTTTCTGGATCTCAAAGTCCTGATAGGGAATCTTTTCTCCATCCACGACCGCGATATTAAACTCACGGTTCCTCCCCTGACTTTGGAAAAGGTCTTGTAAGACAAACGCTAACAATGCAATACCAATGATTGCGATCAACAATCCAGAACGTCTTCTGATTTTTTCAATTGCTGCCATAATTCTATTATCTATTTTTTACTATTAAACTTCAATTTTGAGCGTGCAAATTTAGTAAAGATTTCAACTCGCAGGGTTAAATATGTGATTTTTATTTTTTAACCCCTCTGAATTTTTGATTCAAGGAAACTTAAAACATTATAAATCAATCAATTGCTAACGAAATGTAATTCCACTTCATCCAATTTCATGTTCGATGCTTTCAGTATTTTCAGTTGATATTTCCCGATATTCAGCTCCTCGCCCTGCTCAGGAATGCTCTCACAATAATGCAATATCATCCCTGCAAGCGTTTCATAATCATCGGAAACAGGAAGATCGAGTTTGTAAATGTCGTTCAGATAGTCGATTTCAAGACGAGCAGAAAAGATAAAGGTGTGTTCGTCTATCACGCGTTCCACTTCTTCCTCCACATCATATTCATCGTCAATCTCGCCAAATATTTCTTCCACCACGTCTTCCATGGTGACGATACCTGCCGTGCCGCCAAACTCGTCCACAACGGCTGCCACACCTTGTCGTTTTTGAATGAAATGCTTCAACAACCGGTCAGCGGTATAGGTCTCAGGGAAAAAGTCGATGCGGCGCAAGAGGTCTTGCAAGGTCACCTGCCGGTGATCGGCGATGGCCCTCACCACATCATTGAGATGAACGTAGCCCACAATGTCGTCGATGCTGTTCGAAATCACGATGAGCTTGGAATGCTTGGTTTCCTCGAACCTTTGCTTCACAGTCTCAATCGAATCTGTCAGTTTGACCGATTCAATCTCGTTTCTCGGCCCCATACACTCGCGCAATTTCACCGAGCGGAACTCCATTACATTCTGAAACAGCTGGATTTCCTGCTGCATGTCCTCGTCGGTTTCCTCCTGGTCGGCATACTCGGCAATGAAGTCGTTCAAATCAACGGTACTGAACTTGTAATCTTCGTTGGCGACCTTCATCCGTAACACATGACGAATGATAAACTCCGAAATTTCGGTGTAGACAAGAATCAAAGGATAGAGCAGGCAATAGCAAAGGAAAGTCGGAAAGGCGAAAAACGAAAGGATGGCGTTGGGATTAATGCGGAACAACGTCTTGGGCAAAAACTCTCCCACCAATAAGACGAGTAAGGTGGCAAGGACGGTCTTCACCAACAGCACCATGAAATCGTTATCGAGCGAGACGAGTTGAAGCCAATGGGTGACAGGTGCATCAAGCAGTTGCGACATGCTCATGCCGTAGATGATAAGGGCGATATTGTTGCCCAACAGCAACGAGGTGATGAAACGCGACTGGTCTTTCAGGAACAGCCTGATGAGTTTCGAGGAGAAAGTGTTCTTGGTCAGTTCCACCTCCAACTGAAGCCGATTAATGCTGTTGAAGGCAATCTCCAAGCCCGAACAAAGGGCTGAGAAGAACAAAGTAATCGCTACTATAGTCCAATGGCTCATCACTCAATCCTCCTCATCAACATCAAGTATGGCACTGCCCGAATACATGGTATATTCGGAGAAATCCTCGGTGGAGACTAAACTGTCGGCCTCAATCTGCTTGTCGGCAGTGACAATCTTCACATGCGAACGAGTATAAATCATTTTCTGCTTCTGATACCAGAAAAGCTTGTCAGAATACATGGTCTCCTCGCTGCCGTAGTTTTGAACAATCACGTGGCCCAAGGCTTCAATCATTTGGCTTTTTCCGTAACTCTTGCCGCTGTCGGCGTGAAGTTCTATGGTTTTTTGTCCGTTTTTGTCATACATGAAAACATCGAAACCCAAGGGAAACTCCATTATGTCATTATTGTCGTCCATCCGAATCATGCGAGGCGTATGAAGTTCAAGGTTCACCCTACCCGAATCGCTGCGGAAAAAGACTACGCTGTCGGCAATGATACCAGACAAGGTATCCTCCGTGCTCATTGCCTTGATTACTGCATCGGGGTTCGAACACGAAAACAACATCACAGCCCAAAAGGCTGTGATGTTGAGTATCAATCCTATTTTCAGGAGTTTATTCAATTACTTCTTTGCTCTGATGGTCGTAGTTTCACCAATCCAGCCGCCTACGGTGAAGCTTTGTCCTTCGTTGTAGTCGTTGAAGAAAATCTTGTCCATTGTCGGGAAGGCAGCACTATAAGCGCGAATCAAGGCATTGGCTTTTTCGGCGCATGAAGAATCGATGGCCTTGGCCTTGATGCACTTGTCGACAGCGGCCCAATACACAGCACCGCTTTCGATTTCGCCACTGAACTGCTTGGCACTTCCGGCATAGAGCATACCGATAAGGAGGTAAGGCTCGCCGTTGGTCGGGTCAATCTGTGCAGCTCTTCTGTAGATGTCGCGGGCACGCGACAGGCTGCCCATGTTCTCGTAGCACATGCCCAGGTTACGATAGGCACGATACTTACGGTCGTTGTTCTCGGTCTTCGTGGCTTGCTCGAAGAAGGTGGCGGCATCGCTATACTTCTTGTCCTTGAAGAACTTGATGCCCAAGCTGTAGGAAGCTTCCGGGCTGGGCTCCAGCTCGTTCAGCCTGACGGCAGCATCGAGGAAGAGCTTCGAGTCGGTGCAGTCCTTCTTATCGAGGATGGTGGTGATGCGCTTCAGCAAGGTCACGTCGTCGGGCGTCTCAGCCATCTTCGCGCTGAACACTTTAATCAGGTCTTCACATGAGGCGTAGGGCTGGAAGAGGTTGTCGAGGTTGTTCTTCACACCTTTATTAATATTGATGGACTTCTCGTTCTTCTCGATTTGCTTGTCGAAACCGGCAACGGCTTCGGCATCACCGGAAGTTTCGGCCTCTTCCTTAGCGGCAACGAGTTCGGTCTCGGTCTCAGCAAGGGCACCAATGTTGTTATCAAGCACTTCGGAGAGTTCCTGATAAACATTGATAATCGTCATCTTCTCTTCCTTGTTGTTGTTCACCATATCGATGGTAGCTTTGAAATAGGCATCGATATAGGCACCTTGCAGCTGTGAGGGGTCAAGGGCAACGGCATCCTTCAGCACGTTATAGGCTTCTTCGTAACGGTTCTTGTTATACGTGTAAATAAGAAGGCCTTTTCTTCCCATGATGTTGGCCACCTGCGAGCCTCCTGTCTTCGGGTCAACGGAGAAGTATTTCGCTCTGGCATCCATCAACATGCAAAGCGTGTCGATGTAGGCATCCTTTTCTTTGGGATTAGTGCGGATAAAATACTCCATGATCTTCTCACCGTTCGTGTAAACGTACTGGCTGGCACGCGGGCAGTTCAGGAAAACCGCTCTCCATGCGTTGACCATTTCCATACTGATGGCTTCGGGGGCATATTTGGCAGCCTCCCATTGCTTGTAGTACTCACGATACATCGAAAGGTTGGTGACGCATGAAACGCTGTCGGCACCGTACTTCGAATCACCCGCGTCCTGGGCGGAAACACTCATTGCCATTCCGATGATGGCGGCAATCAGCACAAATCTTTTAGTTTTCATCTCTTCTTATTTTTAATGTTTAACTTGTAAATCCTTTATTCAAATATCGTTCCAAAATTAATGTTATTTGTATTTCCGTTTCATGAACCAATGCTCAAACACAGAAACGCCTACGTTCATCTTGACGTACCGCTCTTGTATCAAGCCGGCTTCACGCGTGCCGTATTGGCCCAATTCAAAAGCAAGATTCACCTTCGACAGCGTCTTTGGCAAGGGCAACGACATTCCCGCCGTAATGCCCACCTTATTAATAGAGTGTCCGCTGAGGTTCAGGTAGCCGTGTTCATAGAACCCGCCAATACGATAAGAAACCTTGGTGAAATAATTCGAAACAGAGGTATGACGCGGGGTAAACTCCGCACCTACAGCCACATTCCAGGAATTCTGCAAGGTGTCGGTGACCCCTTGACGGGCAAATTTCGACCATTGCGTCCAATTGAAGTCGGCACCCACGCTCCATCGGTCGTTTTTCCGCAACACAAAGCCAAAGCCAAAGCCTTGGGGCATGGTAATTTTCGTGGAATGGGTCGTATTAGCAACGGTGTCAATCATATATTCGATTTCCGTGTCGCTGTCCATTTCAATGGAACGCACAAACAAGGTCTGGTTGCCTTTCAGTTTGATTGGCTGCGTATAGGTAAGGCCGAAGCTCAAATTCAGGTCTTTGCCCAGGTCGAAGTCGCACAGCATTCCATAGTCGAACATAAACGAGTTGACCATCAAATCGATGCTGCGCCTTGAACCAATCATGTAGGTAGAATCGGGAAAATAGAGAGTAGTCTCAGTTTGCGTATTACCAAACACATAGTAAGCGTTGGCACCAATAGAGAAATGCTTGCCCAATTTGAAGGCATTGCCCCAAAAAGCCTGATTCAGACCACCGGCACCTTTAAACTTTGTCGTATAGCCCCCGATTTCAGGCTTTTCGGAATTAATTGTCATAATGTAGCTCGAAACGCTATAAGGTTGCACGCCAAGAGCCATCTTCCACCACGGAGTGAGGCAGAAGGACATCGAGACATAATCGAAGGAGGCGTTGTTAGAGCTCTCCGTCAGCGTTGATGTACTGAAATTGGACGACTTGAAATAGAAACCGGCATCGAAGAGGAAAGCCAATGAGTCGATTTTGGCGTATGAGGCAGGATTTTCCGTATTAATCATGCCGAAATCATACATGGCATTGGCCACACCACCCATGCCACTCAGTCTGACATTCATCGACTTATCCCTCACCTGACCCACGCCAAACAAGGAATAGGGAGAATCCACGTCGGCTTGAGCCATAGCTTCCCTTCCGAAACAGGCCAATAATGTGACAATTAATATGCTTTTCAACAAAGATGTTCTCATAACTATCATAGTCTTTTACACGCTCTCACTTCCCCTCTTTAAGGGGGATTGAGGGGGGTTGAGCGTGCAAATATCCGATTTTTTAACTCCACTGGCAAGTTTTTATTGTTTTATTTATAGCTACAATTTGATAAACGACTGATTCTCTGCAAGAAACATTTTAAAAAAGAAAAAATTGAGAATTTTTACAGTTTTTTTGTTGTCCATACGGAAATTTGTCGTATTTTTGCAGCCACAAAACGGAGGTACCGTAGCTCAGTTGGTAGAGCAGAGGACTGAAAATCCTCGTGTCACTGGTTCGATTCCCGTCGGTACCACCCCAAAGAAAAAGCCAGCCTTTTCGGTTGGCTTTTTTGTTATCCCCTTCCTTGTAGAGCTGTCGTACCACGGCAGCCGTTTTATTTTCGAACAAAGTGGCTGCCACAATGTGACAGCCCTACACATACAAAAAAAGCACCTCAATTGAGGTGCTTTTTTCAAACTGGTATTCGATTAGTTCTGTTGGGCCATAACATAGTCAAGAGTATAAGTCATAATATACCTCTTATAATACCCAACCTGAGTAGCCCAAAGATAATTAAGGGTTTGAGAATCATTACGATAGAAGTCGGTCTCATCAAGATGTACCTCAATAGTCTCAGTGGGAGTCTGTTTATAATGGAGATAAACCGTGAGATCGAAACCTTCACTCAAAGCAAGAGGACGAAGCATAAAGGAGAATTCGGTATTGGAAGTACCTAATTCCACACCCGAGTCATTCGTACTGCATATGCAGTTCAACATAATTTCCTTACCAGTCTTGGTAGGCATCCAGCCCAAATTCGACAAAGCAGGAGCAATCACATCGTCAACATAATCTTGAGTGAAATTTTTATAGTTAGTAAAGTATTCATCACTAACAGTCTGCAAATCCTCAGGTACAACCTTATGCAGTTTCAAGGAAACATCACCCGTAAGATTGTGGAATTTGTCTACCAACTTAATACTATCCACCACCATGGTGCCAGCAGCAGCGTTACTCGATCTGATTAAAAACGCAGCACTGCCAAACATATGATGCAAAGTGGCTTCATCGGTGAGCTTATCCACTTTAACAGCCATAGGCATAGCTTTACCATCAACTAATGAGGCGTGATGGGTAGAAGTCTCATAATTCTCAAATTGCTGATGATCTTTAACCCAGAAAACCTGACGGTTCGCATTCCACAGACGTAAATTAATCGAGTCTGGATTACCATTATCTTTTACCATGTCAACGGGATAGAAATAACGGTACTTTTCGGATTTCACGATACCGAGTGACGGACCTCTAAAACGAGCGGTTGTGCCAGTAGCGTTACCAACCTTTGTATAAACGGCGCTAGAGGATTCATCAGCATTTGCTTCATCGGCAAGGTTATAGACTCTGATGTAGTCATTTTCATGCCACACAAATTGATAATTTTCATCGATGTAGGCCCTTTCACCATCTTCCACAAATCCAGGAACAACAATACTAATTGTCGCTTCACCATTTTCCTGATTCTTTTTGCAGGAGGTGGACACAAAGGTAAGCAATCCCATCATGCAAACAGCACCGATAATTCTTGTTACTTTTTTCATTTTTTTGATTTTTTAATTTGTTAATTACTAATTTGTTAATTCCTTGTTTCTTAGTTTCATTTACAATGTTTGGCTTAGAATCATTTGTTTGGAGTCAAAGGATCACCGCCTGTATCACCGGTAGTATCGAGAGAACCAGTAAGGACAGTTGCATTGAGACTCATCTCAATCACTTCAGCCACAGGGGCTTCATAAACATTCATCTTTTTCATTTTCAAAGTTGAGTATTATACTACATTATTTGTTTGGATGCAAAGGATCACCACCAGTATAACCGGTAGTATCGGGAGAACCAGTAAGGACAGTTGCATTGAGATTCATCTCAATCACTTCAGCCACAGGGGCTTCATAAACATTCATTTTTTTCATTTTTACTTAGATTTTAGTGAAACATTTTGTTAATTAGTTAATTATATCAATTTATTATTGTTATCTTTGTTTTTATCCATAGAAATCACGCTGCAAAAATAATACTTATTTTTTACATACAAGAAAAAAAACATCTTTTTTGTGGATTTTTTTTCCATTCGTTGAAATCTCATGATTGGTCTTTACAACACCTTGCCTTATCGAGTTTCGTAATTCCTTGAAAGCCAGGTCTGGAAAAATCCAAACCATACGCCAAAAGTCAAGCATAATACAACCTAAGGCGTGCAATTTGCGCAGAAAGAAAGTCTTTGGACGTTTGTTCTTGAACTTTCGGTTACGCATGAAATTGCCTTCCTTCATAATATGGTCATACAACTTTGATGCTTTACGTCGCATTTTCGCATTGTAGAACGGCATTTCGGCTTCAGGCAGGCCCAACTGATGCACGATGAGATAGCAAAAGGTTTGCCAAGGCCGTATCAAATGAAGGGATTCAAGGTCGTGGTGCAATTGTTCCGTATTAATCTGCCCATGATAGGTGTGGAGGACTAATGTCAAGTCGCACAATTGTCGCCATCCTATGCCGGTGGTCAGGAAATGGTGCCAAGCGTGATAGAAGGTGAAGAAAGCCATAAACTCCTTGGATGGGATGCGAAGCCTCGCTCCCTCCAATTCCACTTCCCGAGAATGGATGAGAAGTCCTTGCCGCTCGATTTCCATATAAATGGCATTTTCTTTCTGCTCCTCAATTTCGGAACTGACGCGATGGATTTCAAGCGAATAATCGCCAAACTCGAGATTGAAGTGCCGACCTGAGTCGAGAACGACCCCCCAATTATACGAACCAGGCAAGGAACGCAACACAGCACAAGCGGCATGAAACTTTTCGAGGCCGACGAAAAGATCGACATCGCCGAACTGACGCAGGTTGGGATTGGGATAGTACTGTGCCAGACTAAACCCTTTCAAGAGCACTGGCTCGATGCCATTGTCGCGCAACAATTTCACTGCTTGCAGTAGGGTCTGCTTCAAACGTATATGGAAAAACAAATTGGAGCGCATCTGGTTCTTCATCCAGCCCAACATCTCAGCATTAGGCAGTTGATCGGCAGGCATCTTCGTTGCGAGGTCGCAAAGCAAGGTGACCGTAGCATGATGTTCGGCCAAACGCATAACAGCCTGCCAATCAATTGCACCATTAATTGCCACCGTCCGATTCCAAATGGCCGATTGCAACAATGCAAAATATTGTTTTTCAGCGTTCGTCATTGTTCAGCAATAACACCTTATTAATTAATTACCTTAATAATTAATTGCTCATTCCTCCACCACATCCGCCTTTTTCCACGATTTCAGCAGTACATCGACATCTTTGGCGGCTGTTTCACGCGAAATATCCCAATTGTCAACCAATAAATCAACCAAGTTCTGAACATCAAATTCCTTTCCTTCCACTTCCATCCAAAGGAAAGCCGCAGTGGAATTCATTGAAATCATACGGCTTGAATCAGCCACCTCCAAACCTTCGGCAACCAAGATGTATTCTGTGCCTAACGGACGAAGCGTATAACCTTTCTTAGTTCTCATGTCTTTTCGTTTTTATTTATGCTAATAATCAAGCAAATAATTTATTCCATTTACGATATAATTTCAGCAAATATTTCCTCACCGGAAGCAAACGACACCACAACCTGCCCTTATTTGGCTTTCTGCATCGACCTGAGGGAGAAATGATCTGGTCAACGACACCCAATACCTCCGAAAGGTTCCCTTTCTCCGTTCCTTGCAAGTTGCCATCACCCATCAACGTCACTTTTGTCCCATTAATGGCAATTACCCGGTGAACGATAGGCCTACCATCAAAAACCGCCAGCACTATATCCCCCACTTTTACTCTTTCTGGTTTGCGTAACCTGACGCTATCTTTTCCGCCATGAATGAAAGGCAACATGCTGTTACCTTTGAGCTCTTTCAACACAACCACCTTGCCTTCCTCAAGAAGATATGGCACCTGTGCCAAATTCCGATCATCGGGCGAAACAAATCCTTCCATCACTTTGTGACCGTTTGATAGCAAAGGAAAGCGGCATCGGCATCCGGCAGACAATTAAGCTGATAACACGGCACTTTGCTTACGACCATCGCATTGGTGATATGCAAGCCGTCCGCCATCTCCTTGATGAAGCGATATCCTGAAAAAGAAACGTATACCGAAGCATACGCTTCGGGCAATGTCTGACGGCGTATCTTGTTGGTCTTGGCCTGTTGTAAGTTGACGATGGCACCCACAGGTACGTCAAGGTTGCGGTAGCAAGGGGTCTTCCCGCTCCATGGAGAACCATAAACGCGAACCTCTCCTTCTTCCGTAACGCGAATCACCGGATTGTCATCATTCAACAGAGAGCAACCATTAATATTATTAATCCATAATTGACTGTGCGTACTCTTTCCCGTACCACTCTTGCCCAAGAAGAGATAGCCTTTGCCATCTTTCACCGTGACAGAGGCATGCATCAAAAGCGTATTCTTGCGAGCCGTGGCAAAAGCAAACATCAACATCATCATCGTATTGATAGAGAAACTGATGCTGCCCAGCAAACGGAACTTTGCCTTCTTGAAAGCCTTATCCGTAATCAAATAAACCCTGACGGGAGCATCCATTGTAGGCGCAATTTCCATCAACCACTGTCCATTCCATTCATAGAGTTCGATGCGAGGCATTTCCGAACCGATACAACTCACTGTTATCCGCTTCTTGTCAGTAATATCAGGCAACGAATCTATCAATTCGGCGGTAAAAATACAATCCTCCGTATCGTCACATTGAAATGGATGATAAGGTTCCATAACGCTCCAGCTCATGTCGTTTTCAGGCATGATGACACCAAACTGATGACCCGCAACCTTATACACTTTTTTCATCGTACAAAATTTTGCGCAAAAATAGTGTTTTTTTCATTTACCTACAATATAATGGAGAAAAAAGACACTTTTGTTGAAATATTTGAAATGAGGGAAGCCAACACGCGGTTTTTTGTACTTTTGCGCAAATTTTTCATTATCATGAGCAAAAAACTCAAAATACTGCTGGCACTTTTATGTGGAGGATTACTTACTGCCGCCTGGCCCACTTGGGGTATCGCGCCTTTGATTTTCATCGGATTTGTCCCTTTGTTGCTGCTTGAAGACCGCATCGCACTAGGTGAAAAGGGTAAACTGTTTTGGATTTCGTTTCTTGCTTTCTTCGTCTGGAACGTGGCTACCACATGGTGGATTTGGAACGCCACCCCTGCCGCCACTGCCGCCTGGATATTGAATGCCCTGTTTATGGCAATCGTGTTCAACGTGTTTCACCTCACGAAGAAAAAAGTGTGCAACAACCCATGGGGCAACTTCTTCCTCATCCCATATTGGATGGCCTTTGAGATGCTCACGTACCTGTGGGCAGCCAAATGGCCTTGGCTCAATTTAGGCAACGTTTTTTCTTCGCGAATTGAGTGGATTCAATGGTACGAATACACAGGCGTGGCCGGTGGAACGCTTTGGATCTTGGCAGTCAACATATTAATCACCAACATTATCTTGTTCTTCAAGTCGAAAGAGGCTAAGAAACTTTTCATCAGCATTGGGATTGAGTTGGTGGTACTGCTTTTACCCATCATCGTCAGCAACCGCATGTACAACCATTATGAAGAGCAAGGCAACGACACGGAAGTCATCGTCGTGCAGCAGAACTGTGACCCTTGGAACGAGCAGTTTGACAGCCACTTCTACGATCAAGTCATACAAAACAACATTAATCTGTCGCTGCCTCTGGTCACACCTAAGACACGATTCGTGGTGAGCAGCGAGTCAGCCATCCAGGAAGGCATCTGGCTGCATGAAACCGACCAAGCCAAGGCCTTGAATACCCTTCACGACTACATCAGGCAGTTCCCACAGATGGCTTTTGTCATCGGCGGTACCACCTACGAGTTTGTGCCCCGAGGCATGGAAAGTGACTTCCCTGCACGAGACATTGGCGACGGCAAGCATTTTTACTACTGCCACAACTCGGCCCTACTTATCGACACGATTAATATGCAACACCGCAACAAGTCGCAGCTCACGCCTGGCGTGGAAGCCATTCCCGAATGGATGGGCTTTTTGAAAAACTACAGCATCACCATGGGCATTGCACGCGGTACGCTGAAGACCGACTCTGAATCGAAAGTCATGACATTTGACGGACACAAAGTGGCTGTACCTATCTGTTATGAGTCGGCCTTTGGCGAATACGTCAGCACTTTCTGCAAGAAAGGCGCCGACCTGATTTTTGTTATCACCAACGACGGCTGGTGGGGACACACGCCCGGTTACCGTCAGCACTTCGAATTCTCGAAGCTTCGCGCCATCGAAAACCGCCGCTGCATTGCTCGCTCTGCCAACACAGGCCGTTCTGGATTCATTAATCAGCGCGGCGACGTACTACAACAAACCCATTATTGGGTGCCTGATGCCATCCGCGAGACGTTGAAAGCCAACACCAAAGTCACCTTTTACGCCCAGCACGGCGACTACCTCAGCCGCATCGCGGTGTATCTCACTTTTGTGCTACTCATCACTTGGGGTGCCGTAAGCCTTATCAAATGGAACAGAGCCGACACTAAGCCCGCCAAGAAAACTGCCAAGCGTAAGAAGAAATGAGCCGACCGTTTCTTTCACTAGGCCCCTTCCAAGGCATTACAGACGCGCCTTTCCGCAATGTATTTAAGCGGCATTTTGGTGGCATTGACAAGTTCTATACACCGTTTTTCACAGGCATCCAGAAAGACCATGCCAAGAACCTGCAAGGTGAAGAAATTGACCCAAACTACAACGATGTGGAGACCCTCACGCCTCAGATTCTCAGCACCGATGCAGAGGAAATCTTGCGCTTCGCCAAGCAATGCAAACAGTTGGGCTACAAGGAAATCAACCTCAATATGGGATGTCCGTTCCCGCGAGTTGCCAACAAAAAACGTGGCTGCGGTCTCCTGCCTTATCCCGACAAAGTGGAGGAACTATTTGAAAGGATTTTCGAGGAAATCGACATCAAATTCAGCGTGAAATGCAGGTTAGGGTATTTCAGTGCCGATGAGATTAATGCCATCGTTCCTGTTTTCAACCGATTTCCGCTGAGTGAATTAATCATTCATCCTCGCATCGGGAAACAATTGTACAAGGGCGAAGCCGATGTGGAACGATTCAAGGCATTAATGCCTTTTATTAATGCGCCTTTGGTGTATAATGGGGATATTGTTTCCGTCGATAGCTTTGAACGTATACGAGAAACAATAAACGAACCGCGGCGTTTCGACAAGCTCAACGACCACCTGCCTATCACCCAATTCATGCTGGGACGAGGAATTTTGGCTAATCCGTTTTTGGCAGAGGAGATTCTAGGGGGCGCATTGAATGCGCCTGAAAGGACTGAACGTTTGCACACGTATGTTATTGACCTGTATGAAGACAGGCTGCGCCATGCGGGAGGCAGCCCGAAGGTATTAGGGCGGATGAAAGAATTGTGGTCTTATCTGATGAATAGTTTTGACGCGCCACAAGATGTTTGGCGAAAAATCAAGAAGATTAATGCGTTGAAAGAATACGAAGAACAGGTGGAGCGTATCTTTGAACAGCATGAACTCCTGTTTTAGAAAGCAACAAGAAGGTGACCAAAAAGGTCTGGAACCCTGTTTGAGAATCGAATATTTGACAACAGACTCGCCCCCCCCGAATAAAAAGAAAATGGCGACTACTTTTTAGTCATTCTCTCTACAAAACAACAGAATAATAATCAGAACTGGAAATAAATAAATGTCTGCAAATCGGCCGTGATGAACTGATAAATCACGAACACGATGAGGGCGCAAACGACAATCATTAGCGGAATGGGCATCTTGGCGAACCAGATACGGTAGCGACGTTTGAAATTTTCTGGTAGCCAATGAATAATCAGACCTATCACGATGAGAATGAAGACGCTGCGATAGTGGACAATAATATCGGGAATATTGTTCAACTCCCATTTGCTGCCCATCTGATTGACCATGTTTTTCGCTGTGTTCCAAGCCGTTTCGTTGGCCTCGGCTGGGTCGAGGTTGGAGCCGCTGCGGAAGAACAGTCGTGTGAAGGTGATAAAGGTGAAGGTCTGGAAGATGGCCCAAACATCCTGTAGCCATTGCCATGCCTTTTTGCCGCCACAAAGGTTGTAAATCGTCCGTATGACATTGCCAGCCAGCACGATGATGCACCAAACATACAGCATGTTGAACACAGGCTGCGGTACGAAGACGCACAAAGCCCACATCATAATAGTGATGTCCAAAATAAATAAGGTGCGGACATAGACGCTCCATCTTTCCCAAAAACGGCAGAAAATCATGCCGATACCGTTCAGGCCACCCCAAATCATGAAGTTCCACGAGGCACCATGCCACAAACCGCCTAACAGCATCGTGTCCATTCGGTTGATGTCGGCGGTAATCTTTTTCCGTTTTTCAGGAATGAAAATGGCCACAAGACCTAAGATTAACGCCACGGCACCCACACCGACACCCACCCAAAGGCTCTTCGAAAGGAACACGCCGATGGCAGCAATCACGATGATGATGCAGAACGAGCCGAAGGTGGCATTACGGTTGCCGCCCAAGGGAATATAGAGGTAGTCCTTCAGCCAGCGCGACAGCGACATGTGCCAGCGGTTCCAAAACTCGGCAGGGTTCTTGGCTTTGTATGGCGAATTGAAGTTTTTGGGCAGATAGAATCCCATCAGCATGGCCACACCGATGGCAATATCAGTGTAACCCGAGAAGTCGGCGTAGACTTGCAAGGAATAGCCGAACAAGGCCATAAGGTTCTCAAAGCCAGTGAACATCAAAGGCTGGGCAAACACGCGGTCGATGAAGTTGATGGCAATATAGTCGCTGAGCACGATTTTCTTCACCAAGCCGTTCATAATCCAGAAGACGGCAATGCCAAACTGTTTGCGGCTGAGGAAGTATTTCTTGTGGAGCTGCGGGATGAACTCATTGGCTCTCACGATGGGACCTGCCACCAACTGCGGGAAGAAGCTGACATAGAAACCGAAGTCGAAGATGTTCTTTACTGGCTTGATGCGCTCGCGATACACATCCATGATATAGCTGATAGCCTGAAAAGTATAGAACGAAATACCCACCGGCAGCAGGATGGTGTCCACACTGAAACGGTTGTCACCTGTGATTTGGTTGCCAATCCACGAAAACACATCGAACACGCGAAACTCCAACCCGGTAAGTTTGTTCAAGACATCCGTGAGGAAATAGGCGTACTTGAAATAAAACAGCAAGGACAAATTGACAATCACGCTGAGTGCCAACACAAGATTCCGGCTTGTATTTCGTCGTCGCGAATGCAGCCATTTGCCCGCAATGAAATTATATAAGGTGATGAAAATCAGAATTAATACAAAGAGTCCGCTGGTCTTGTAATAGAAGAACAGGCTGACGAAAAACAGGTAGGTGTTGCGCAGCAGGCACTTGTTTTTGAACAAGCAGAACATCGCGAACACGATGGCGAAGAACGCCCAAAAATAAAACTGGGTGAACAACAAGGGGTGTGCCTTGTCGAACGAGAACAGGTTCGTCAAAAACTCCAATGCTATTTCAGACAATGACTTCATACTACAGTTTCTTAGCAGTGGATTTAAGATGTTCAATATATCTGTCCATCAAGGCGTTATAGAGCAAATCGCCCAAAAGTCGGTAACCCTCGTTGGTGAAATGTACTTTGTCCTTCTTCGCCAGACCAGCTTTTTCCCATTCTTTCATCGACTCTAATCCGCCCATGATGCCGAACTGGTCCCAAACGGCAGCGTTGTACATCTTTCCCATCTCCATGAAGGCCTCTTGCGCCACCAAACCGTTGGGATTCACCTTATATTTGTTTTTCCTGACGCGCCTGTAACTGTCATTGTTGGTCACGAAAAGCAGGGCGCAATCCGAATTGACCCGATGAATGACCTTAATCAATTCGGCATAGTTTTGCTTGAACATCCATTTGTCGAAACCATCCTCTGCCGCGTCGTTGATGCCGATGCTGAAAATGATAAGGTCGGGCTTGATGAGTGCCAAATCACGCTCAAAATCGTCGCAACGCAAATAAGAAGGCACACTCGCACCGTTCACGCCGATGCCATGCACGCTAATCCCAGGCTCTCCGCTCTCCAGCAAAACTCCAGTAAGGGTGAACTCGCCCGGAACGGAGTCAAAATGAATGCAAATGGAATCGATATAATTCGGCAAATCAAACGTGTACGACGACTGCCATTCGTTATGTGTTCCTTGAATGACCTCCGAATTGTAGCTAACTATAGGCACTACATTCTCAGTCTCCGAAAACCCTAAGACCGTCACTTTGTTGAACCGAAAAACAGGCTCTTCCGCGGAAGGATACCGCTCGCGAGTCACGATGCTCACTGAGGCTTTAGCATCTGTCGTGGTGAGGGCGGCTCCTGCAAGGCCCATACGCTTTTCGTTCTCGCTTTTCGCAGCATTGCGGCAATACTCCCATGTTCCTGTATACTTGACGATGAAATGCGTCGGATTGTTGGTATTGCCCGCCGAAAATGGAAACACAAAATACTGTCCTCCAATCAAATCACTGCTGATGCTCAACAGGTTGTCGCGGAATTGTTGAGTAAACATACCACACTGCACATGCGAACCACCAATGTGCATGACGCTGACATTGCCCTCGCCGAACAAAATGACCGAATCCATCTTTTGGAAAAAACGCTCCATGGGCAGACTGTCGCCTGGATATACCAACCCATTCCGTTCAAAATGGGCAAACGAATAGTCGGGGATGGACTTCAACAAAGGCAGAGTCTGAGCCCATAGCACACCGCAGGTGAGCAACAATCCTATGGCAATCAGGCAGCGTTTCATTTCAGGCTTAATGCGTAGGGATTGTAGGTAGGCAGTTTGATTCTGTTCGCCCTCCAGATGGAGTCTTCTATCTTGTCGAGGTTGATGAACTCAATGACTTTATCGCTCGGCACCCTCTGGCGCAGTTTGAAGAAATCGTAATACGTCGTGAACGACTTGGCCAAATCGGAGCCGATTTCCTGGGCACCGTTGAAAGTGAAGTGGATATGGTCGGGGCCGGCCAAGGGTGGTTTGTGACGCACCCACTGCACCATCGAGCCTTCGCCGCCCATCACGTTGAACATGTCCCAATAAGCCAGTTTGTTACGCAAAGCCATCGAGCGCAACGAGTCGTTCAATTCGGGCAGACCTTTCCATGTGGTCAATTTGCCGTTATAGCTCCTGCTCATATCCGCGGGGCCGATAAACAGCAGTGTTGCTTTGGGAGCCACTTTTTTCACATAGTCGATTTGTTTTTCCAATTCTCTCGTATATGCCGAAATGCTCTTTGACGAAGTGATGCCCGGCATTCTGTTTCCACCGAATTGCAAGATAATCAGTCGGGTATCAAGCAATTCGAAAGACTGTCTCAAAGTGGATTCGTCGATGCGGGTGAAAATCGTTCCCGAACAGCCACGCAATGCCACATTGTCGATAGCCACGCCAGGCTCGCCGTCAAGCAGAATGGCATAAATCTCCGCCTTGCCTTTCATGCGGATTACGCCCCGCTTCACATTGACCGGCAAATTCCAAGTGATGAGCGAAACGCTGTCATTGGCATCTAACACCTTCGGTTCCACCTTAATCGTATCACATTTCAAAGTAGCCGTAAAGCCCTTGCTGTTTCTTCCCAAAAGAATGGAAACGGAAGAAATCATCTTGGAATTTTCGAATGCCTTCGAGTGACTGCTCTGGTTGAAGGAAATGGTACCTTCGCCCGACACTTGGGCAAACTGCGTCATCACGCCGTAGCGGTTGTGCGGAGCGCGATGGGTCGAGGAGTCACCGTACAAAGTATAACGCTTGAGGTTGTCGCAACTTTGCTGGACGGAAATGGTTGGTACGGCCTGAATGGCAGGAATCATGTTGGGACCCGAACCACCGAAAAACTCTTGCAACTTCTGCCTCAACACCGACGAAATGCGGTCCATTTCAATCTGTGAATCACCATAATGCATCACGCGATAGGTCTTGCCCTCTTCCTTAGCCTGTTCAAACAAGATGAAAAGCGAGTCGAAATACTTGTAGTCGTTGTCTGGCAGATAAATGCGGTTGGGATTCTCCATCAGGTACTCGCGGAAGAAATAAAGGCTGTCCATCAAGTCCTCCGAGTAATTAATATAACTTCTGCTCACCTTGTCGAGCACTTCGTCCACATCCACAGTGTTTTCCTCCTGGTTCTGCGTCTGTGCCTCCGCGTAGGACGGAAAATGCAGGTTAAGTTTACCTACCTTGAGCCCTTCTTCGGGATAAAAATACCAAGCCACACCCAGCACGGCTATGACCAAAACGATAAAAATTAAAACTCGTATTGCTTTCATTTCTTAATAATCAAGTTTTGACCCTCCAGAATCAAATCGCTTTCCAGATGGTTCCATTCAACTAATTCTGTTATAGTTACATTGTGAATCTTGGCGATTCGCGTCAACGTCTCGCCTTTCTTCACCTTATGTTTAATGATTGTTTCTTTCTTTGCCGCAGGAGCCTTTTTTGACGGTTCATTTTTCACCACTGAGGTTTCCACTTTTTGCTCTTCAATAACAGGAACGGCTTGGGCGGTTTCCTCGTACAATTTCTGCTCCATCGTCGGGAAATCCTTCACGAACTTTTGGGGAAGCACCAAACCGTATCCTTCCAATGGGACGAGCACATCCGAACGGAACACCAGATTCGATGCCTTGATTTGCTCCACGCTGAGTTGGGTCTCCTGAGCCAAAAGCTGCACGGAAATAGGTTGCGAGAAAGCAATCACGCTGTCTTCCTCACTCGGTTGTGCTTCTGACACATGGTCGTGATAGGCGAACATGCAAGCGATATAGTTGCAAATCACCTCGGGATGGGGAACCAATTGCTTTTCGTAGAAATCCCAAAGCTTGAGGGTGTTGCCATTCTCAGCCAAGGCACGTTGCAACGAATTGGGGCTATTGGAAAAAGCCAAAATGGTATACCACCAGTCGTTGTATTTCTGCTGAAGTTCGGAAAGATAATCCAACGCCGCTTTGGTGGATGCCTCGACTGAAAAACGCTCGTCATGCTTTTCATCGACCGTCAAGCCGTAGTGCATGGCGACCAAAGCCGGCAAAGCCCAAACGCCGCAACGACCTTCCTCCTGATAATCCAACCGCATCTCCGACAAGGAAATAGGCAGATATTTCATTTCCACCGGAATGCCACGTTGCTGCAATTCGGCTTCAATGAAACTCTCGTATTTGATGAAGGTCTCCGGCAAGGCTCGGTTGCGATAACGTTCCACGAAATCGAGCAAATCCTCATGATATGGCAAAGGAACATCTTTCTCCATCGTTTTCAACTCCTTAGAAATAGCATTGGCTCCCGATGACACGCAACGATTGTTGGCCGTCAAACAGAAAACCAAAGATAAAACTATTACTAAAGTCCTGAAATTCATTTCCTTAATCTTTCTAATGGTCGTCCCTCTGCTCTTGGGGAACAAGCGGCAAAAATAAGCAAATTGTTTGAATTTGGCGTATGGTTTTTTGCTACTTTTGCACCCTAAATTTTCGGAAATTTTTCGACAAGCCAGATAATCATGGAACAATTTGACAGGACGCAAGAATTAGAGACTAAGAGTATCAGTCGGTTGCTGTGGATGTATGCCTTGCCCAGCATCGTCAGCCATATCATCGCCTCAATCTACAACATCGTTGACCGCGTGTTTTTGGGGCAGTACGTGGGTGCTTTGGCCATCGCTGGTTTGGCCATCACCATGCCCATCATGAACATCATCCACGCTTTCGGCTCACTTGTGGGTGCTGGCTCGGCGGCCCGAATGTCTATCATTTTGGGCAAAAAAGACTACAATTGGGCGGAGGACATTTTAGGCAACAGCCTCTTGCTGACCTTCTTCTTTGGTTTCCTTTTCGTCACAGGCGGCTATCTCTTCATGGACAGTATCCTGACGGCCTTCGGTGCTTCAGCTGACACTATCGCGTATGCCCGCGAGTATATGGATATTGTGCTTCCAGGCATGTTCATGACCACGCTGTCGTTCAACCTCACTGGTCTGATGCGCGCCACGGGCTATCCCAAAAAGTCGATGTGGATTATGGCTGGCGGTGCGGTGCTCAACATCTTCTTGGACGCACTATTCATCTACATTTTGGACTGGGGCATCGCGGGTGCGGCTTGGGCCACCACCATCTCCATGACTTGCACAGGCATCCTTGCGGTATGGCATTTCCTGCAAAAGAGCTCGTTCATCCGCTTCCGTCGCCACGCCTGGAAACCCAAACTTTACATCTTCCGCAACATCCTGTTGATTGGCATGAGTCCTTTTTCGATGAACTTGGCCGCCTCGGCAGTGGTCGCGCTGCTCAACAACCAACTCATCCGTTACGGTGGCGACTTGGCCGTGGGTGCCTATGGTTTGGTCAATACCTTTGTCAGTCTCAGCGTGATGCTGATGTTGGGCCTGTGTCAGGGCATGCAGCCCATAGCGGGCTACAACTATGGCGCTGGGCATCCTCTCCGACTGAAGGAGGTGTATACCCTAACCATGAAAATCAACATGCTGATAGGCACTGTCGGGGCGTTGTTGGCCTTGGTCTTTCCCCATGCCTTGCTGCGGCTGTTCACCAAGGAGGAGGAGCTAATCCAAATCGGCATTCCTGCCATGCGTTTCATGATGGTCATGTTCCCCTTGGTGGGCTTCACCATCACCAACTCCAACTTCTTCCAGAGCATCGATAAGCCTTGGATTGCCATCGTCACCAGCCTCTCGCGGCAGGTGCTTTTCCTCGCGCCTATGATTTATCTTATTCCGCCGATTTTCGTCAACGCGGGCGGTAACGGCCTGACCGGTGTCTGGGCCTCGATGACCATTTCCGATGTATTGGGTGCAGTGCTTGCCTTCCTGCTGATGCTGTCTCAACGCCATGTATTCAAACCCGCTGAATGATAGACCTTTCCAACGCCATAGCGACCCAAACCAATACGCACATCACAGATTCGTGCATGGTGAAAAGCAAAGCCGACATGCGTGCGTATTTGAAAGAGTTGCAGGCATCGTCAGCACCAGAGATGGCCGTCAACCAGCGTGATATTGAGTCGCAAGTGTGCGAATGGCGGTCACACAATTTTTTCTATAAATTCCATGTCTTCCGCAGCCGCACCAAGGACGTCGACCTTGAATTGAAACAGACTTGGTATCGGGAGCTGTTTTGCCGGTTGGTTAGTTTCTTTTATTTTTGGGATAAGGACTGAATCGAAAAAACCTTACCTTTGCAGCCAGCATTAACATTTAAATAAACATCAATGAAACGCATCACATTATTCATCACCACCATCCTCACCCTCGCGGTCGGCATCGCCAAGGCCGGCGAAGGCATGTGGATTCCCATGTTGCTGCAATACAACGAGAAAGAAATGCAGGAAATGGGCATGAAAATCACCGCTGAAGACATTTACAGCATCAACCACAGCAGTCTGAAAGACGCCATCGTGCTTTTTGGCGGCGGCTGCACCGGTGAAATCGTCAGCGACTACGGCCTGCTGCTCACCAACCACCACTGCGGCTACGACTACATCCAGAAACACAGCTCGGTGGAACACGACTATCTCACTAACGGTTTCTGGGCCATGAACCGTGGCGAGGAACTGCCTTGCCCCGGCCTCAGCGTCATCTTCCTCCGCGAGATGCGCGACGTGACCGAAAAAGTGCTTTACAACATTACCATCGACATGTCTGAAGACGAACGTCAGGCCAAGGTGGACGAGAACATGAAAAAAATCATCGCCCAGTTGGAGAAGGAAACACCTTACAAGGTGAGTATCAAGCCGTTCTTCTTGGGCAATGAATACTATGTGCTGTTCAATGAGGTCTACACTGATGTGCGCTTAGTGGGCTGTCCGCCGAGCAACATCGGCAAGTTTGGCGGCGACACCGACAACTGGGTCTGGCCCCGCCATACGGGCGACTTCAGCATCTTCCGCGTCTATGCCGACAAGGAAGGTCACCCCGCCGCTTACAGCAAGGACAACGTGCCTTACAAACCCGCCAAGCACCTTGACATTTCCCTGAAAGGTGCCGAGGAAGGCGATTTCGCTTTCGTGTTCGGCTATCCCGCCCGCACCAACGAATACCTACCTGCCGTGGCCGTCGACCAAGAAGCCAACCTCATTGACCCCATCATGGTCGATTTGCGCGGCAAGGTGTTGGACATCTACAACAAGTATCAGGAGCAAGACCCCAAGGTGCGCATCCAATACGCTTCCAAGCACGCTGGCCTCGGCAATGGCTGGAAAAAATGGATGGGCGTGACCGAGGGCATCAACCACTTCCACGGCGTGGAGAAAAAACGCGCTTTCGAGGAGGACTTCCAAGACTGGGTGATGCAGTCGCGCAGCCGTTACATGTACATGAACCTGCTGAAAAATTTCGAGCAAAACTATAAGGAATTGGAGCCTTACGAGTTGGCTTACACCTATTTGGCCGAGGCCGGTCTGCGCATCGAGTTGGTCAGTTTTGCAGGACGTTTTGCAAGACTTTCCGAAGTGACCAAGGACACGCCTCAAGAAGACATCGACCGTATACTGAACCAGTTGAAAGGCACTGCCGCCAGCTTCTTTAAGGACTACTACCAGCCCATCGACCGCGAGGTGGCCGTCATGGCCCTCAGCGAATATCTGAAAGCCCAGCCTGCCGACTTCCGCCCCGCTTGCCTCAACGACATCAAGGACGTGGGCGAGTATGTAGACAAGCTTTTCGACAAGTCGATGTTCACTGACGAAGCCAAAGTGACCGCTTTGTTGGACAATTTCAAGGTAAAAGATGCCAAGAAATTAGCTAACGACCCAGCTTTGAAGGTTTACCAAAGCTTGATCGGTTTCTACCGCAGCGAAGTCTACGACCACATCTCCAGCATCACCAAGGACAACGACCGCCTGCGCCGCATCTACATGAAGGGCCAAATGGAGATGCAGACCGAAAAGCGCCTCTTCCCCGATGCCAACTTCACGCTGCGCGTCACCTATGGCAAGGTGGAAGGTTTCAAGCCGCAGGACGGCAAGACCTACAAGCACTTCACCACGCTTGAAGGCATCATGCAGAAGGAGAACCCAGACATTTACGACTACGTTGTTGAACCGCGCCTAAAGGAGCTTTACAACAAGAAGGACTACGGCCGCTACGCCGACAAGGACGGCACGATGCATGTGGCGTTCACGGCGAGTGTCCATACCACTGGCGGCAACTCGGGTAGTCCGATCCTAAATGCCGACGGACAACTCCTCGGCCTCAATTTCGACCGTTGCTGGGAAGGCACGATGAGCGACCTCATCTACGACCCCAACATCTGCCGCAACATCAGCGTCGACATCCGCTATGTGCTTTTCATCATCGACAAATTCGCTGGTGCTGGGCACCTGATTGACGAGATGACCATTGTGGAGTAAGACATACGGATAATATTTGGCACGCAGAATCCGCAGAATTATGGGAATCGCGATGCGACGCTAAATTTGCGTCCGGTAGGCTTCCCAAAATTCAGCGGATTCTGCGTGAAATATACGGATTCTGCGTGAAATAGCAAGATAACGAGTTTACTTCTTGAAGTTCTTGTCCAAAAAATCCTGGGCTTCCTTCATGCCGCCGTCGCTGGCCTTGCGCATAAGGAGTTCGGCGTAGGTTTGGTCTTGGTCCACACCGTAACCTGAATAATAAAGGATGCCGAGACGGAATTGCGCATTGGCGATGTTGTGGTTGGCGGCCTGGGTGTAGTATTCCACGGCCTTGCTCAGGTCTTTCTCCGTGCCGATGCCGAAATAATAACAGTCACCCATCTGTGAAATCGCGTAGACATTGCCCGCCTCAGCGGCATCTTTCCACCATTTGACGGCGGTCTTCTCGTTTTTCTCCACGCCCATGCCGTAATAATAGCAATTGCCGAGGTTCAACATGGCTTGGGCATCCTTTTCGGCGGCACCTTTTTGGTAATATTCAAAAGCTTGCTTGGGGTCGGCCTTCACGACCGTACCAGTGCGGTAAAAGTTGCCAATAGAGTTAAAGGCAGGACCATTTTCCTGAGCGGCTGCCTTTCTGTACCATGCCAAAGCCTCTTTCTCATCCTGATCCACACCCCAACCTTTTTCGTAGCACACACCGTAGGCATACTGGAACTTGGCATCGCCCTGCTCAGCCTTGAAACGGATGGAGTCGATCTGGGAAGCCACTTGCTCTTCCATCGATTTTCCACCTCCTTGAAGTTGGCTGAAATCGAGCGGTTGGCCTTCCTCCAACTTCAAAACAGGCGCGTTAGGATTGGTAGCACCTTGACTGGTTTCAAAGGTTAAGCCTTGATTGGTAGGAGGAATCTGCTGCATCGGCGCCACAGGCATCCCTGGAGGAATGATTGTCTTCTTTGTTTCGGTTTGTTCTTGCTCTTTATTGTCTTTTTGCCCGCAGGAAGCCATCATCAGCGCAACGGCAAATACCAAAAGGAATTTCTTCATTTGATAATTATTTTAGACTGCAAAAATACAGTTTTTTCTCACGCAGAATACGCAGAATCTTATGAAGCCTGCCGGATGATGATTTTCTCACGCAGAAATCGCAGAATTATAGGAAACCTGCCGGACGATAGATTTGCGTCGCTTTGCGCTTCTGCGAGTTCTGCGGATTCTGCGTGAAATACTTACTTCACCTGGAACCGAACACCCAAATAGGCACGAATACCGCTAAGCGGTCCCCAAACCATCGAAGCATCAAAATCTTCGCTGGCGGGATTCTCAGCCGAGATGATGGGGTATTTTTGGGTGTAGTTGGTCAGGTTCTCGCCACCGACATAAACTTCCCAATACTTGCCCAACTTCTTGGTAATCTGTGCGTTCATAATCACATAGAAAGGCGAGCGTTCAATGTTCTGGTTGTGGGCTACAGCGGTAGCGTTGCCATCCAAATTGGGCACGTGGCTGTCACCGTTGAACTGCGTCGTGAAGTCAAACTGCCAAGTGCCTGGGGCGTATGACATCGTGACCAAACCCTTGTAACGGTTCACAAAAGGCTTCTCACGCAAAGTGTCATCAATGGTCATTTTCACATCGTTGTAGCGGAAGGCCAAGGTCAGGTCGAAGTCCTTGAAAATCTCACAGTTGGCCTCGATTTGGGCACTGTTGGAATAGGATTTTCCGTTGAGGTTGTAGATGCGGACCTCGTGGGCATCGGCATCGCGGTCGAGGACGATTTGGTTGACGAAATCGGTGCGGTAAAAGTCAGCTTGAAGGATGAGTTCGCGCCAACCAATATGGAAGTCTTTGGTCAGGTTGATGCCGTAGTTCCAAGCGTCTTCCATCTTCGGAGTGTCTACAAATATGATTTTTCGTGCCGAAGCTAACATGGTGGAGTTTTCGGCCAAAATGTTAGGTGAACGGTAACCCTTGCCTGCTGAAACACGTAATGCAAAATCGTCATGGGTCTTGAAGCGCACATGCAAACGAGGCGTGTAGAGCAACTTTTTGTAATAGTTGTTATAATCGGCGCGAAAACCTGCGATGATGTTCCAATGGTGGTTGTCGTTGAAAGCATATTCAACAAAGGCTCCCGGAACTTGCTCAACACGTTGTAAAGTGCTGTCATTCAAATGTTCATCATATTTGTCGTAGGTATAACTGGCACCCACGGAATAGGAATGATGGTCGTTGACAATGTAAGAGTCGAACAGCAGATTGCCGTAATAGGAGAGTTGCGTGGCGTTGTAGTCGGTGAAGCCGTAATAAGAGTTCAATTTGTGATAAGTCACCTGATGCTGCGTTCCAAGGCTGGTGTCTTTGCGGTCGAAGTGGTAGCCACCCTTGGCAAAAGCCTCGTAACGTTCAGTGTTGATACCGATGCCGTACAGGTTATAGCCTTCATCGAAGCGATGTTTCGGGTCAAAATCTATCTGTCCGCCGAAACGGGTTTCCTTCAAGGCCTTGATACCCAACTTGCAGCCGAAACGCCCAGTATGAGGATGGTTATAACGCAGAAACACATTATATTGCGTGGTCATGGGGTCGTCCAAAAAACTGTCGCCGTTGCCGTCCATCTTCATAAAATTGTGGCTCACATGGCCGAAAAGCATGATGCCATCGTTCTTCCCCACCTTGACGCGACCGTTGAAATTGAAGTCCGTCATCAGCATGGAGTTGGCGTACAGATTGAAAAACACTTTCTCGCTCTTGTTGGGCAGCGGCTCCTTGTAATCCACATTGATTTGTCCCGTGATGGACTCGTAACCATTTCTGACAGAGGAAGTTCCTTTGGATACTTGAATGCCGTTCATCCAAGTACCAGGCACATAGTTAAGACCAAATGTCGAGGCTAAACCACGAAAATTGGGAATGACTTCGGTCATCATTTGGGTGTAAATGCCGCTCAAACCGAGCAACTGTATCTGCTTGGCTCCCGTGACGGCATCGCTGTAGGAAACATCCACCGAAGCGTTGTTTTCAAAACTCCCTGCAAGGGTACAGCAAGCCGCACGTTTCAAGCTTTCTCCAGTGATGTTCTGCACCGCAATCGCCTTGATTGGGTTGATGTATGAAGCCTTTTCACGAGCCGCGATTTCCACCTCATTCAGCATGTGAATGGAATGAAAAACATGGTCATAATGTGCTGGCTCCACCATGTGGTGAACGGTGTCGTTTTCATAACTGATACAGCTGAACACGAGGCAGCCGATGCGTTCGTGGAGCGGGATTTTGTAGTGTCCGTTGGCATCGGTCACCGTGCCTTCGTTGACGATTTTCCAATAAACGTTCACGCCTGGCAATGGGGTTTTCTTGCCGTTTTCGTCTTGTTCATAGACCGTGCCTTCGATAAAGCCTTGGGCAAAGGTTGTGGAGGCGAAGGCCATTAATAATAAAACTATTAGGGTTATCTTGTTGGTTTTCATTGGATTTAAAATTTAAGATTTAAAGATTCAAAATTGGTTTGGAGGGATTCCCTTCGGGAAATCGGAGATTCGACGAAGTCAATGGAGGACCTTTGTTTTGTTAACCGCGGCGGCAAAAACATGTTGCCAATTTGTAGCAGTACCCACCGCCGCATAATACCATAATCCTCTATTCCATTCCCCGCAGGGGAATCTCATTGTCTGCAAAGTCGCAGTAATCTCAGAAAACCAAAGGATTAAGCTTCAAATGGGAAAAACAAACCAGCCTTGCCCGACCCGATAAAAACAAAAGCGTTTTCCTCGGGGAATGGTTGCTAAAGACCGTACTTACTTGAGTACATAACTCAGCAAGGTCGAAATGGGGCAAAACCAAGGATTGCAGACTGACAATCAAGTGCTTGTCGGCTGAAAAAACGAAGTTGTCGGTGAATTGGATTTTGCTGTCGAAATCGTCACAACAGCACTTTGATTCATAATGGATTACATTATTAATCACAAGATACGTTTCGCCTTGTTCGTGCTCATGCTCATGGCTGAGGCAATGCAGGCATGTCTCCGCCGCCGTAATGCCAAAGCTGCCCGACAGGTGATGGTCTTCGGTGCAATAGTGGAACTTCACATCCCAACCCATCGAGACGAAGAGCACCACCAAAGCCATCAACATGGAACCGATTTGCAACAGCCGTTTTTTCATGGCGCAAAAATACGGAGAAATCCGAAACGTTACTCTATGCAGACGTTATTTCTTTCGCCTCCAAGTCTGCGAACGCCCCAGCACGCTGGCTTTATCCAACGAGCCGCGCACGCTGAGTTCGTCGGTCTTGGCGTGATAAGTCACTTTGCCGAAGTAAGTTTTTTGGCTCTCAGGGTCATAAACCTTACCTTTCAAATGTTCGCCATGGACTTTCATTTCGCTGAAAAGTTTGGTCCCGACCACGCCCTCATAGTCTTTCGGATACGGAGCTTTCATCACTTGGTATTTACCGTTGGCGTCTTTTTCATATAGCGTAGTGATGACACATTGGTAAGTACCGTTTTCCTCATAAATCTTGACAGTGGAACGCATCTCGCCCGTCTTGTCGTCGAAGGTGTTCCATTGACCGAGTATTTTGCTCACTTGGGCCTGGGCGAAGGTAGCCGTGGCCACGAAAAGAAATAGGAAAAGGAGTTTTTTCATAGGAATGGTTTATTTTGAAGCTGCAAAGATATTCTTTTTTTATTATTGATTTGGTTAAATAGTATTTAATTCATAGTTTTGCGGCACATACAACTTAATTCAAAAAGCATATGAAACACAATGTTATTCTTATTGCTATGGCCATTGTCATGACTTTGGCTGCATGTTCAGACAACAAAATCGTCTATCGCGGCGATGGCGACAAACCTCAAACGAGCTACGAAGCCACGTTAATCAAATACAAAAACAGGAGTGCGAAGCAATACTTCTATCGCAACGAAGCGGTAAAGGAATTCGTTTACCGCTCGAATACTCGTCCTATGTTGGCGCAGGAAATGCTTATCGGAGTCATGGGTACTAACGCTATCTCCTTTTATGACACCATCTTCGACTTCGTACAAGGTAAAGACGTGTACACATTCTCGGTTAAATACGACAAGGCTGTGGTGCCCGACTATCGTGTGTTGTTCCGCGATATGGTGCGCTATGGCGGTATGCAGTGCGACACCGCTGTAAAACCTGCCTATAGATTAGTGGTGGCAGACACGATGCTTTATCAAAAAGCTCATATTAATTCTTCATTTAAGGGGTCCAACATTAACCGTACAAAATGGGTAACTGAAAACAGTTGGATGTATGAGGATTTAGAGGATGAAATTGATGGTATGCGTCCACAAAGGTTGGCATCAGTGGTGAGTGCCTTGCGTTATTCTTGGCATCTTCCAGTATTGGTGGATCATTCGATGAACGCTGAGGAATGGCTGAATGTCAGCGAAGACTTTGCCACAAAACAACTTGGTTTCGAAGAAATACAACAAGAACTATTGACCCGTTTCGGCATGACCCTCGTGCCTGCTAATCGTGATATGTTGGTGCTGACTATCAGCGAGAAGAAATAATTTGGTATTTGACTAACTATAAATTTGATGTAATATGAATAAGAATGCACATCCTTTCAAGCAGCTTTTGGTGCTGGTTGGTTCTCATTTAGGTATGCTGGTCGCCTTAGTGGTGATTCTCGTTGTCGTTGTAGTGGCGATGATTGCAGGCAGCAATGGCGATGCACAAACCATGCTGTCTAATTTAGATGACAATATGGGGCTATTATTGGCTATGACCTTTGTGCAAGACATTTTGTTGTTTGTCGTTCCTGTGTTGATTGTGGCAAGGTGCTTTTATCGCGACAACAAACGTGAGTTTTACCGTTACGACCTTAGCCGAAGCAAATGGCTGTTGGCTTTGGCGGGCGTGGCAACATACGCGCTACTGACACCTTTCGCCGACTGGCTTGGCGTGTGGAACAACCAGTGGGATTTTGGCCAAATGTTCTCACTCATGTCAGATGAGTATACCAAGATGATTTATGAAGTTGTTGGGGCAGCGGTCAATGCTGGCTTTATTGGGCTGTTGCTGATGGTATTGGCGGTGGCTGTAATACCAGCAATATGTGAGGAGCTCTTCTTTCGTGTAGGTTTGCAGCAACTGCTTGGCAAATGGTTCAGGAACGACCATGTTGCAGTGGTTGTCACGGCTCTCATTTTCAGTTTCGTCCATTTTGACATGGATGGTTTTCTCATCCGCTTCGTGATGGGCATGGTGTTAGGCTATGTGTTTTTGTACTCTCGCTCGTTGGTACCCAATGTGATGCTTCATTTTGTGAACAATGCCTTGTCTACGGTTAGTATGTATTTTGCCCTCCGCAATGGCAAATCATTGGCTGAACTTGAACAACCTTGGATGCTCCATTGGTTGCCAACGACAATCTGTACGATAGCTGCCATAGTGCTGTTTTGGTATTGTTTTGTGCGCAAAAGAAACACTGTTCAGCAACAAAGTGATGATTCGGAGCCTCAATGTCCAGTCAATTGCTGATAAGTCACCAAATTAATCCGATACTCCACACGGCTGTCGGTGAGTTCATCGCGGCTTTGCTTGAGTAAGGTTTGGGCTTCCAAAACATCAGAAAGGGTGACCAAACCGGCTTCGTAATAGTCTTGCGTGATTTTCAGGTTGACTTCGGCATCTTTCAGTGAGGTTTGCGCCATGGTGATGCGCAGCCAACTCTGTTCGAGGTTGAACCAGGCTTGATTAGTTTGCAACTCCATCTTCTCAGTAAGGTCGCGGCGGGTGTTTTCGGCTATTTCTGTGTCAAAGTCGTGTTTCTTCAATTTTATGGAAGTCTTGTGCCAGTCGGTGATGGGCACTTGCAGCACCGCAAAGACCATCGCGTTGGGCTTGGTGTTCTCGAAAATGGTGTGATAACTCGCGCTGCCGCCCACCATCAAAGAAGGCAAGGCTTCGCCGAGGGTCATTCTTTTCTTTAGGTCTTCGGCTTTCAGAGAAAGATCGAGCAGGTGTGATTCGTTTCGATTTGCAACAGCGGTTTCGGCGAGTTGGAAATAGGCCGAAGGCTCTGTTTCAAAGCCAAGCGTGTCTGTGAGGGTCATTGTTTGCCAGTCCGCGCCGATATGTTGAGCCATAAGCATCTTTAACAAAGTGATGCCATCGTTCAGCTTTTTGCGATTGAGTTGGCTTTCGTTTTGCTTCACACGGAGTTTGTATTGGTCAGTGGGCATGGCTAAACCTGCTTCGATGGCTCCCGTCAAGTCCTTGTCCAAGGTGTCCAACAGTTGGTCGAGATGGTCGAGGGTGGCGTTTTTCTCTTCCAAGGCGATGATTTGCCAATAAAGGGTTTCCGTTTGCAGGCGCACTTCGTCCTCTTTCATCATGGATTGGTATTCAGCGGCTTCTATGCCTAACTTGGCGAGTTTGTTGCCGTTGCGGATGCGGCCTCCCGCATAAATAGGTTCCATAGCCATCGCATTGAGCATCACACCGTCTTGCACAAAAGAATACTCCTTTTTTAGGCCCAATTGAGCACCATATTCGGCATAAAGCGTATAAAGGATTTGCCGCACTTGGGCATTGTTTATATCGTCAATGCCGAAGGTAAACATCGGATTCAAGGCATCAAAGGCCAAGGCTTGTGCTGTGACGGTGGGGAGATATAATGTTTGGGCTTCTTTCTTCGTGGCTCTGGCCTTGTCAATCTCCAATTGGCTGTTTTTCAGTTCGATATTGTTCTCCAAAGCCATATCAATGCAGTCCTGGACGGAAAGCCGGAGCGAGTCAGTAGTTTGGGCGGATAACGGTAAAGTAAACAATAATACAATCCATAAAATGATTATAAGTTCGGACGGATTTGTAATCCGGCCGTTTTGAAAAGGGGATTTCAAATCCCCAATTCCTGTCCGACGGATTTCAAATCCGTCGGAACAAAGGGGGGATATGATGATTTGCTTTTTCATGACTTACTCGTTCTAAAAATCTGCCAATACATCACAGGCATCACAGCCAAAATAATGACCATCGAAAGCACCACGCCGAAGCAGATGACCACGCCCATCGGCATCCAAAGCGGGTTGCGGGTAATAATCATGGGCAAAACACCGAGGGCTGTGGTGGCCGAAGTCAGGAAGATGGGCCTCATGCGGCGGCTACCAGCTTTCATGGCGGCTTCCTTGGTGGGCAGGCCCTCATCGGTGCGGAGCGTCTCGGCGTATTCATACATCACGATGCCGTTGCGGACGATGATACCGATGAGGCTGACGATGCCCAAGAGGGAAGTCATGCCGAAGTCGAGGCCGAAAAGCCACTCGCCGAAGAAGGCTCCGAACATACATAAACTGCTGGAACACAGGGTCAACAGGGCGAGATTGACTTTCTTGAAATAGGCGATGAGGAAGGCCAGCATAACGGCGATGGCGGCAAACAGGCTCTTCAGCAGTTGCGGGATGACCATGGTGTTGAGCGACGACAAGCCGCCGTATTCGATGCTCACGCCCTCGGGCAGGTTGGGGCGCACCTCCGTGTCGATGTAGTGTTGCACTTTCTTCATGCTGGCGGTCTGCGACTTCCAGAATTTCATGTCGGCGGCCACGGTGATGGCGTTCTTGCCGTTGTGGTGCACCAAAGTGGCGGGATGCCAGTCGGGACTGATGTCGGCCACTTGTCGGAGCGGGACATTGGTGCCAGGCACCATCGTGGGAATCAGTTGGTTTTGAACGGTTTCGTAGTCGTCGGGGTCGTAGTTTTGTTCCGCATACAGTTTGACAGGCAAGCTGCGGTTGCCTTCCCAAACGGTGGTCAAAGGCTGTCCGTTGAGGCTGCCGGCAAGGTCGAGGGAAAGCACGGTTTTGGTGATACCGAGACGGGCGCATTCCTCGGGTTTCATGCTCACTTTCACCGAAGGCAAAAACTCGTCATAGTCGGTGTGAACCCAACGGAGTTCCTTGTCCAAGGTAAGCATGTAGTCCTTGATTTGCTGCGCCACGGGAGCGGTTTCGGTGTAGTCGTCGCCGTAAACAAAGACCTCCACAGGTGTCGAAACTGCCTGATAATCAAGTTGGCGGAAGCGTACATGGGCTTCGGCGAAATAGTAGGAATACTTGTCGTCCATCTCCTTCAGCAGGTCTTCGGTGGCTTGCTTCGAGGTGGTGTTCACGATGAGTTGCGACAGGTTGTTGGCGGGAATGCTCGGCGCGTAGGTCATGTGGAAACGCGGCGCGGTTTCGCCAATGAAGGCCGTCACGGAGGTGACACGCTTGTCGGTGAGCATCATCTTTTGCAACGAGTCGCTAATGCGCGTGGTGGCTTCGAGGCTGCTGCCTTCGGGCAGGCGGATTTCCACCGCGAAACTGTCACGCTCGGCCATAGGCATCATCTGCACATTCAGGGCGAGGAACATCAGAACACCCAGCACGATAGAGCCGATACCCATGACGATGGTGAACAGCGGATGGTTAAAACAGTGGCTTTGCAGTTTGTCGTAAAGCCCTTGCAGGAAGGCGAAAAACCGCATTTGGGCTTTCAGGAAGCCGTCGTGTTTGGGTTTGTCGTCTGGCTTGATGAACATGATTTCCAACGAGGGAATGACGAGCATGGCGTAGGCCAACGAGGCCATCAACGAGAAGCAGACGGTCCACGGGAAAAGTTGCACGAAGTCGCCCAAAGGCCCCGTGATGATGCGCGTCATCGGGAAAAACATGGTGGCGATGGCACCCGTGGCGATGAGCATGGGCATGAACAACTCCTTTGCGCTGCTCACGGCGGCATCGAAGGGTTTGTAGCCTTGACTCAACTTGTCGATGTAGCCGTCAATATTAATAATGGAGTCGTCCACAATCATGCCGAGCACGACGATGAGAGCGGCCAAAGTGACCGTATTCAACTCAATGCCAAAGAGATACATCAATCCGATGCTCATGGCTGTGCAGACAGGCAATCCCGAACTGGCGATGAGAGCCGTGCGCATGGGGAACAGCAACAGCATGACCGCGATGACGACAATCATGGAGATGAGCAAGTCGCGCAAAAACGAACTGACCGATTTTTCGACCACTTTGGGCTGGTCTGTGATGCGGTACATCTTCACGCTGTCGGGCAGGGTCTTCCTGAACTCGGAAAGCACATTTTCCACCTTCTTTCCGTAAGCCACGATGTTGAAACCCTTGCGCATCTCAACAGAGATAATCAAGGCATCGTTTCCGTTGAAATTCACCACTTTGGAGGGCGGGGCCAGACGGCGTTCGACGGTGGCCACATCGCGCAGGCGCACGGTGTTGCCCGCCGCGTCGGAATAGATGATTTGCTCCTCAAGTTCTTCCTCCGAAACCACGGGGTTCTCGATGTGTAGCGGCAGGTCGAAGTTGGAGGTTTCCATGGTGCCGCTTGTGGTGAGGAAGCCTTGAGAGGCGTATTGGAGCATCAGTGTGTTCGGACTGATGCCGTAGAATGACAACTTTTCCTTGTCCACAATGACCGCGATTTCCTCGGGTTGTTCGCCCATTACGCGCACATTGCCCGTTTGGGGAATGTCGCGCAAGCGGCGAGTAAGGTCATCGGTGTATTCGCGCATCTCGCGGTAGGTCTTGTCCGATGATTCCATAGCGATGAGCAGCGAGGAGGTTTCGCCGAAGTCGTCAACCACAGCGATGGCCAACACGCCCACCGGAAAACTCAAGGCCTTGTTTTCGTTGATTTTGTTGCGGATTTTCGTCCACGCTTGCGCATAGTCGCCCATCGTCAAATCCAGCATTACATAAATGTAGCAAATGCCTTCCTTGGTCACGGAATAGGTTCTCTCGCGGTCCACTTCGGGCAAGGTGAACAACAATTCCTCCAAAGGCTTGGTCAGTTGGGCCTCCACCTCCTCGGAATTGGCACCTGGATACACGCCCGCCACGATGCCTTGCGGATAACTGAAGGCGGGGAACTCGTCCTTCTTCATGTCGACGAGGGCATAGATGCCGAAGCCCACAATGACCGCCACAATCACCCAGACGATTTTCTGGTTGTAGATGCTACCCGCGATGATACCCCTGTCCTTAATCTTGCTCATAGCTCACTTTCATTCCTTCACTTACCTTTTGGTAGCCTTCCACAATTACAACATCGCCTGTTTTCAGGCCTTCGCTGACGATAACGCCATTGCCCGAATAGCCCGCAAGGGTGATTTTCCGCCGCGTGGCGCGACCATCCTCGGCCACCCAAACAAATTTTCCTTCTTGATTAATCAAAACCGCGTTGGCAGGTATGATGATGCCTTTGCTCACATCGGCTTTCAGCACCACCTTGCCAATCATCCCAGGAGTGAGTTCCTTGTCGGGCTGTTCGATGAGCACCTTGACGGGATAACTATGCGTGAGCAACGAGGCAGTCATGCTTTTCTCTATCACTTTGCCATTCAAGCGTTTGTCGCCCAAAACGGGAATGACGACCTCGGCGGTATCGCCTACCTGCACCTTGCCAATTTCGTTTTCGGGCACAGAGATTTTCACCGCCATACCTTTTGTATTAATAAGTCGAATGACAGGTTTCAGCGGCGCGACATTTTCCCCGATTTCTACATTGACGGAGGCCACGGTGCCATCGAAAGGTGCCGTAATCGTGTTGTCGGCAAGCATGGCATTGGCCAAATCCAAGGCGGATTGGGCTTTTTCGAGGTTGGCAACCATCTCGCGCCACTTGATTTCAGGCAGACTGCCATTGTCATAGACTTTTTTCAGGCGGTCGTATGCGTCTTGGGCCTGTTCGAGAGTGGCCTGTGCCGAGCGTTGGGTGCTTTCCATCTGAGGCGATGACACACGCGCCAGCGTTTGTCCTTTCCTCACGCTACTGCCTTGCTTCACATTAAGTTGCTGCAAAGTGCCGCCATATTTAAAGGCCATCTCCACCGATTGCCCTTCCTCTAAATAACCAGGATAGGTGTTGCTGACGATGCCGCTCACTTCGTCAATCACTTGAACACCGACGGGGATGACGCGCTCCTCGGCGGAACCGCCCAAAAGTTTCTCCTTCAACTGCTGCGGGTCTTCATGGCAGGCGGTCAGCAGTAAGGGGATGAGCCATAGGATGTGTTTGGTTTTCATTTTATTATTATTTTTTGACGCGGGACTGCGGGACGCGGGACGTGAGACGAACCATTGTCCCGTGTCTCGAAGTCTCGTGTCTCGAGTCTTTCTAATTTCGTAAAGCCGCCATGCGAATGTTGTCGCCATGGATGGTGAAGGCGCGTTCAGAAGTTTCGGCCTCGCCGTCGTAAATCATGTTGATAATGAGGGTATTGTCCTCGTACATCTGTCCTGAGGCCTGCACGCGCACCTCGTTCTTCAGGGTGATGGAGTCGCCGGTGAAAAGCAGGGTATTTTTTGTGAAATCCCTCAAAAAGATTTTGTTGTCTTCGCAAAGAGCATGGGTGACGACAACCTCGCCGCCCATGGTGTTCATCACCACAACAACGCTGTCTTTGTCATCGCCCAAGGCGCTGATTTCCAATTGCCCGATTTCATTAGGCAAACTAACGGTGTAGGAGGCCGTCTCGATAGTGTCATCTTCAAACATGATTTCCTCCAAAGTGACGCTACCCGAAGTCTTGAAACTATAGTCGCCGCGAAACAATGGGGCGTTTTTCTTCTGGCATGAAGCCAAGGCTATAATGCAACAGATTGTAAATAAGATACTTATTTTCTTCATAATGAAACCTTTTAAGTGGCGCAAAAATAACAAGAATCCCCGAAACGAAGTTCAAGGATTCTGTGTTTTTTTGTTGTCTGGAGGGTATTTTTTGTTGTCTGTAGAGACCTAAAATCTAAACGAGAGCTCCTGACTAATGTATGTGTTTATATCGTTTCTTGATTTCCAGTTCAATCAGTCGTTTCCACCTTCAAGCAATTGGAAATCCGTATCAGTGACATCAAGGGCTTTCTTGTCTTTGGCGTTGAGCGGACTGATGACAGGCGTTTTTGTACGTCGTTCGATGTCCTTACGTGCATTACCCGCCACTTTGCCGCCTTCAATAGCTATGCCACGGCTTTCCTCAAAAGTTTCGGGCTGTCGGCTGCGTGAGATGGCCGTCGTGGTTACTTCGGCCAACATGTTGAGCACCAATTCCAAATTGGTCATGTTGTCACGCAGGTTCTCCTTTTTCAAGCCTTTCAAATTCTTGTAATCTCGGACAGAGAGACCGCTCCAAGCCTTGGTCATTTCGTTGGTGAGGATTGCATAATCCTTTTCCTGTTCGATGCCGCGAGCCTTCCATTCGTCCGTCAGTTCCTTACGCATCTCTATGCTTTGCAAACGCTGGTTAATCCAGCCTTCAGTATAACCTTTGGCGCGGTAATAGTCGGCACCACGAAGGATGGCTTTTTCAGGGTCAGCAATTTCATTCAGACGTTCATTGCCCACTTCGGCCAACCATAATTTGAAAGGCTCTGCTTTGGGCGATGGGATGGATTGAATAATTCTAAGCATTTGGCGAGTATTTGCCACATCTGTCAGTCGTTTTTTCCCGTCTGCGGAAACCATTTTCAACTGCTTACAATTTGTAAGCAGTTCATCAGCTCCTTCCTTTTTCAGTCGATTTTTAAGAACCGCCCAATAAGTGCTTGCACTTCTGGGAGAGATTTGTTCTGTCAACGCACCCACTACATCCACAACCGAAAAGTACCATTCCTCGTTTTCGGCATCCCAATGGGTTCTAATTTGCTTTTGTTCAAAGAGTTTTATCTTATCAGTCATAACATCATAATTTTCGCAAAAATAAAGAAAAATGTCGAATAATGCAAATGATTCCGGCAATTTGTCTAAATTTGCAAAATCTTTAAATCTTTGAATCTTAAATCTTTAAATTGTTGAATACAATGGCCGACGGATACCTTGAAAAACGCTACGAGGAGGTCTTTGGCGCGGGTGCCAAAAAGACCGTGGTGAAACACACTTCAGTTGAAACCCTAATGGAGAAAAACCGCAGTTATCGCGGATATGACCAAAACTTTATGGTAAAACGCGACATGCTGGAACGCATCGTGGCGGTGAACACCAAAATCGCCTCGGCGAAAAACCAGCAGGTGCTTCGATTCAAGTTGGTGACCAAGGAAACTGGTGCCGACATCATCGTGCAAAACATGAAGTTAGGTGGATTGCTGCCCGAACTACACCTCCCTTTCCCTGGCACTGAACCCGAAGCTTTCATCATCATTTGCAGCACGATTCCAGAAAACAAGTTTGTGGATATAGACCTCGGCATTGCGGCGCAAAGCATGTTGTTGAAAGCCACCGAGATGGGCCTTAATGGCATCATGATTGGAGCGTTCAACAAAGCGAAGATTACCGAAGCGTTCGACTTGCCTTACGAGCCTCTGCTGATTTTGGCCATTGGCAAGGGCAAAGAAACCATAAAACTGCAAGCCGTCGATGCGGGCGACAAATTGGCTTATTACCGCGATGAAAACGGAGTGCAGTTTGTGCCCAAAATCCGTTGGGAGCAATTGATTATTGAATGAATTGCACTCAGATAGTGCATCTTTTTAAAAATTTTGCATTCATATAGTGCATTTTTTTGATAAAATTGCACTTAGACGGTGCATTTTGGTTTGTAGGGCTGTCACACCATGCCAGCCGCAATGAATATCATGCGGCTGCCGTGATACGACAGCCCTACAAACATATTTATATTAATCCATAGGCCATCCATGCGGACTTGATGATTTATTTCCAACTTTCTTGAAAACAATCTTGTCCACGCCGATGTCGTCTTTCATATCAGAGAGATTGACTTGGATGGTGCCATCCTTATTGACAAGGAAACCATAGGGCGGCATAGCCGTTTCTCCCAGTTGGCTGCCATCAGGATTTGTAGGTTGGATGGAGCCCGATGATTTGCCGTCAAAGGTATAGGTGAAGGGCAAACCAATGTCTTCAAATTCAACCTGAGGTTTTTCGTTCTTCTTCTGTGAGGTTAGCGTCATGACGAAAAAGCCTGTTGTGTTGCTTTCAAATTCCATCGTCATCCTCATGGTGTAGGTGACTCCATCCTTGGTGCCAGTACCCTTTCCCATGTATGCCGTATTGGCGAGGCTCCCTTTACCTTCCTGACTATCGTTCAACTTAAAGTTAATCGGCATCATGTAACTCACACGAACAGGTTTGCCCTCTTGTTTGCCAGGCTTCCACTTCGGCATGGCTTTCACCACACGAACGGCTTCGTCGTCGCAGCCACCGCCAATGCCACGCATCACTTTCACTTCATTAACGCTTCCATCTTTCTCGACAACGAAACTCACGAACACCCTACCTTGGATTTCTTTGTCTCTTGCCTCCTGAGGATATTTGACATTTTTGGCGACGTATTCCATCATGGCTTTCTCGCCGCCAGGGTATTGAGGCATTTCCTCAACGATTTGATAGACACCGTTTTTGTCGGGCTTCATGCCGGCCTTGCGTTGATTGTCGGTCTCAACGCTTCTGTCAATATGATAGGAATGGCCGTTTTCGTCTTCCATGCGCACCATGGCCGCATCTGTTTCGCCATCACCTGTCAAGTCTCTTGCCTGAAACTTGATGGGCATCATATATCTGACCCTGACAGGCTCGCCTTTATGCATACCCGCATACCATCTCGGCATGGATGAAACCACGCGAACAGCCTCTTTGTCAATGCTTTCGCAAACACCTTTCATGACCTTTACGTTGGAAACACGACCGTCTTTTTCTACAACAAAGGAGACAAAAACTCGTCCGCTTTTGCCTTCGTTGATAGCATCTTGCGGGTACTTTACATTATCCACCACATACTGCATCATCGCTTCCACGCCACCGGGGAATTCGGGCATCTGCTCAACGACTTGATAGATGCTGTCACCAACGGATTTGTTTTTCAGTGTTTGATAAAGATCTTCTTTGACGGCTTGGAAACTGCTATCGATGCCCACATTTGTCACCTCGACATTGATGTCCTCGTCGGTCATGATTTTGTTTTTGAGTTGGTTGATTATGTCACCTGAAATAGTGAAAGGATCCATGGAATACAACATCGTATCACCATGTTTTTCAACCTCTCTGATGGTGAAATTGATGTTAGGGTTAGGCGTTCCTTCGGCTGTGTAGTTTTTTAGCGTGAAAGTCTTTCGCAGCTCTCCCGTAAATGGGTCGACAGCTTCGGAACTCTCAAACTTAGTGTATGTGCCGTCTTCGTAGTAGACAACGGTGTCCTTCAACTGCATCTGGGTTCCGTCGTCATTGAAAAGCTCGAAGTCCCCCATTTGGATAGTGAGAACGTCCTTCTTAATGGCATCGGCCTTTTGTTCCTGTGCCGTCACTTTCGTGTTGGCAATCAGCAAGACCGTCAGCACCGGCAATGTCGCCAAGAGCCTCCACCAGAGGCCCTTGGCCTTTTCATTTCTTGTAATCATCTTGATTCGTTTTTTGGTAAGGATTAAACTGAAGTTATTGCTCATTCCGCTGAAGTCGACAGCCGTGCACTGCTGCAAAATCAGCATCATGTAGTTCTTTTTGTCAACGCCGGTGGCCACCACATCGCGGTCGGCCTGGTATTCATGAAGGCTCTGCAACTCTTTCTTGTACAGATAAATGAATGGATTAAACCATTGCAGAATCATCATCACTTCGGCGAAAAGGATGTCCCAAGAATGGTGGTGACGAATGTGGCTCATTTCGTGCCGCATGATGTCGGGGTCCACATTTTCGTTGGGGAAAAAGGCATAGCGGAAGAAGGAGAACGAGCCTTGCTCACGACCCATGAAGACCGCCGTGCAGCTACTCATTTTGCGCTTTGGCGAGCGGATGATGAGCACCAAAAGTTTCCCTAACTTGAAGAGGAACAACAACGTCATCACGCCGACACCTATTAAATAAATGCCGCCGATGACCTGCCACCAACTGAAACGCGACGGTGCAGGGGTAGTCGTCACCATCACTTCGGGCAAGATGGGCTCACCATCAGGCGTAACGACGACTTCGTTCAGCATTGTGCCACTAAACATGTTTTGTTTCAAGGTCGCCATCTGTGGCACTTCCGATCCCGAAAGCAAACCTAAAAATGGCATGACCAAAGCCAACAACATACTCGTCAGTAGGAAATAGCGGTTGAAATATAGACGATTACTGTTGCGGAACAACAGGCAATACACCAACCAAAGCACTGCAACCGTAGCTGCAATAGGCAGCAGATGACCGATAATCAAATCTTGTGCATTCATGGCTTAGCTCCTTTCTGAGGCGATGGCCTCGTCGATAGCTTTTCTCATTTCCTCTAACTCCTCGACGCTGAAGTTTTCCTTTTTGGCAAAGGCCGAAACGAGATCTAAATAAGAGTTGTTGAAGTAGCGTTCCACCACGCTGCCCAAGTAACGGTGTGAGTATTCTTCCTTGCTGACAGCAGCACTGTAGCGGTGGGCGCGGCAGAAAGTCTCGTGTTTCACAAAACCTTTGTTTTCCAAGATTTTGATGATGGAAAGTACGGTGTTGTAGGCGGGTTTGGGTTCGGGATAGGCCGCCATAATCTCGTTGGCAAAACCCTGTCCTATATTCCAGATGACCTGCATCACTTGCTCTTCAGCTTTGGTCAACTCCTTCATTCTAATTGAGTTATCCTCAAATATTTCTTTCTTTCTGGCCATTTTTTCCTCCGTTTTTGATGGTTTAACGCTGCAAATATATAGATTATTTTGAATGTACAACTAATTTTTTAGTTATTTTATTGTGTTTTTGATTAGAAAAATCGTATGTGGTTGTTTTTCAACATGAATTATCAAGAATTATCCACGAATTTTTCATGAATTAAAATTTCTGATAATTGACTTCGTCGATTCTTTGATTTTGTGATTCATTCATGGAAATTCGTGTTATATATTGATTTTTAATAATTTATGTTCATGGTTTTGTTAGCTTTAATAATCCGCATTTCGTCTTCATCGGACAGGATAAAATCATTGTCGCGTGCATTTATCATCTCCATGTCAGGCTTTTCCAAGAGTTCCCAAGGGAAACGTTCCAACAGGTTATGTTCGCAATCGAAATCCTTCAACGACTTCATCTTCGACAAATCGGGCAAGTCTAACAAATGGTTGAAACCCACGCCGAAACGTTCTATGGAATCCATCTCCGTAATCCATTCGGGCAGGAAATGCAGCTCGTTGTGGTGGATGTAGAAATACTTCAGCCGTTTCAAGTTCCTTATGGTGTCGGGAATTGTCTCAATTTTGTTGAACGCAAGGAAAAGCTGCTGCAAACCGTCCATATCGCCCACAAAATCAGGAATTTCCTTGATGTTGTTTTTGTAAAAGTCCAAATGCTTCAACTCTTTGAAACCTTCCAACACTTCAGGGATTTCCTCAAACTCGTTTTCATAGAAAATCAGGCTCTTCATGTTTTTCAGTTGGGCAAACGATTTGGGCAACGAGCGCAACTTGTTCTTGCCGAGATTCATGCTCTCACAACTCAGCTGACCGACATTTTTAGGTAGTTTCTCAATATTATTGCCGGCAATGATGATTTGCTTGACCTTTGACAGATGCCGAATATCGGATCTGGTAAGTTTCAAATGATTGAAATTCAAGCTGATTTCCTCCAAACTATCGAGTTCCATAATCCATCTCGGGATATGGCGAATTTGGTTGCCCTCCAAATTGAGCGCATTCAGATGTTTGCAACGGCGGATGTCTGACGGAATACGCGTCAATTTACAATACGTCAGATGCAGGCGTTCGATACGATTGTCTTCCGGAATACTGACCTCCTGAATCTCGCAACGTTCCAATTGAACAAGAGTCTGGTCACCTGGAAGAGAGGTTACCAATCGCTCACGAGTCGCGCAGGAAAAAACTGTACAACTTATTGCAAAACAAATCAATATACGGATTATTGTCTTCATTATTAATCACTTTAGGTTGCAAATATATAGAACTTTTTGAATATATAACTAAAATATTAGTTTGTTTATTGTGGTTTTGATGGAAAAAGTTTTTTCGTGTTTTTTTCATCCATTTTCAAAATTATTCCTATTTTTGCAGCCGCTAACGAAAAGCCACTTTAGCTCAGTTGGTAGAGCAACGCATTCGTAATGCGTAGGTCGTTGGTTCGAGTCCGACATGTGGCTCAAGCGGAAGAGGGTGACCAAAAAGTCAGGTTGCCCTCTTTTTTCTTTTCGAGAGAGAGGGTGTAATAAGAGGTCAGAATTGGGGCTAATAGACATTTTGGGTGGTAAAATTTTGGGCTGACACGAAAATCGGTTGACACGTGGTTGACACGGCAGGGGTTGTTTGGGTAAAGAAAAATCCCTAACTCGTTGATTTTTCAGAGTTAGGGATCTGGAATTGTAGTACTCCCGCAGGGGGTCGAACCCTGGACACCCTGATTAAGAGTCAGGTGCTCTACCAACTGAGCTACGGAAGCATCGTTTTGTGGGTGCAAAAGTACAACCTTTTTCCTTACAATGGATGATTTTTACCAACTTTTTTTCATCAAACAATGTAAGACATTGTCAATCAGCTGGTAAACCACGACTTGAACTCTCCCACCCTGGCCTTGCTCACGATAATCTTTTCAGGTGTCTCGACCGTGAGATTAATGGCCAACTTGTTGCCGAACCATACGGATACATCCTTGATAGTCTTGCGCGATACAATGAACTGACGATTGGCACGGAAGAATGTATGAGGGTCAATTTCCGCCATCAGGTCGTCGAGGGTGTGGCTCAGATAAAAGGCCTTCTGATCCATCGTGACCAATTTCACCGACTTGGCATCAATATAGATGTAGGCTATATCTTCCACGCTTACAGGAATATACTTATCCCTTTCAGGAAGCAGGAAGCAGCTCTTGTATTTCTTTCTCTCGCCCAACTGCGACAAAATGAGGTTGACCTTGGTCTGATCGAAGCGATTATCAGCCACTTCATGGAACTTGCGCATGGCACGGTCCAAAGCTTCGCGGCTAATAGGCTTCAACAGATAGTCGATGCTGTTCACTTCAAAAGCCTTAAGAGCATACTCGTCATACGCTGTGGTGAAAATGACCGGGCAGGTGATGGTGACACGATCGAAAATGGCGAAGGAAGAGCCGTCGGCCAGATGGATGTCCATGAACATGAGGTCGGGCATAGGATGCTTGCTGATCCATTCGACGCTGTCCTCGATAGATTCAAGTATTCCAGCGATTTCCATATCCGGACTGACCTCTCCAAGAAGCTTCTTCAACGCCTTGGCAGCCATGATTTCGTCTTCAATAATCAGTGCTTTCATAGTTTATTCGTTTTGTTTAAGAGGCAAAGTTACACTAAAAATCTTTCCGTCGTCAAAAATTTCAACATTTTCGTTCCATTTGATGCGATATCGCTCCGCCAAATTGGCCAATCCGATGCCAGTTCCTTCCTCTTTTCCGATTTTTGGATGAATTTCGTTGCTGATTATCAGACGGTTGTTGTCATCGGTCATAATACGAATCGTCAAAGGCTGTTTGGAAGAGATGACATTGTGCTTGATGGCATTCTCAATCAACCCTTGGATGGATAGCGGCAAAACATAGTAATTGTCGTATTTTTCGTGGTCGATGTGATGGTCGAAAATGAGGTTGTCGCCGTAGCGCATCTTCATCATCCGACAGTAGGAGCGCACGCAGTCCAACTCATCGGCCAAGGTCACCACCTCCTCGTTCTTCAAGGTGTAGCGCAACACTCCCGACAACTGCTGGGCGAAATCCTCAGCCTTCTCAGTGTCAATATCAATAAGCGATTTCAGGGTGTTCAGCGAATTGAAGAGGAAATGCGGGTCCATCTGGGTCTTCAAAGCTTCATAACGTGAAGCCATGTTTTCGGCACGAAGGGTCTCATTCTCAATGGCAATCCTTCTTTCCTGATAGAGCGAGCGTCGCAGATAGCTGAACACGAAAGCGATGGCTACCAAAGACAAATCGCCCAACATTCCTATACTGATATATCCCATCAGCGAGCGGATAGGGCCGGGACGATATGGCCAAATAAACAATTGTATGAGTGTACAAATTGCGCTTAAGACACCAGCTATCAACAAGGTGCCGATAATATTTACCAACAACTCGTCTCCCCGTCTCATGTTTTTCCTGCCAAAAATCTTTCTGTTATAGAGGAAAACAGCAAAAATAATCAGAAACGTAAACGGGACGTTGTACAGCAATATATACTCAAACTTCGGTTGTTTGAACCTATAGCCAGGTTGAAATCTGTCTGCCTTAAAAAGACCTGGCCATTGTTCAGGAAGTGTTCCAAAAACAGAATTGCTCGTATTAGCAATGATGACTTTATTTGCATCTGGTCCATCCTGATCGCCAAAAGATGTTCTGCCGAAATAATGGCTCAACGCAAATAAGAAATAATAGGCAATTGTAATTGCAAGCGACAACATCACCACACGCTTCAACGAAAGGTAATTGTCTACTTCATTATATCTTTGGTTAGTCATGGAGCATTTTTTTTATTATTCATATCGCAAAGCATTAATTGGGTCGGTGCGCGAGGCCTTCAAGGCGGGGAAGAAGCCGGCGATGAGACCCAAAATGGCGCACGAGACAAAGGAAATGACCATCCACAGCACATTGACGACGTAAGGCAGCGACATGACCATGGAAACCACGTATGACAGCAGCAAGCCCAACAACACGCCCAATACACCGCCTATCAAACTCAGAATCATACTCTCGGTGAGGAACTGCATCAGGATGGCGGCATTCTTCGCACCTATGGACATGCGCAGGCCGATTTCCTTGGTGCGCTCCGTCACGGTGACGTACATGATGTTCATGATGCCGATGACACCTACTAACAACGAAATCAGAGCGATGGCGACCAAAACCGTGGTAATCATGCCTGTCATGGACGACATCATTTCGAGCATCTCCTGCTGGGTGCGCACCTCGAAGTCGTCGTCACCGCCTTCGGGAATCTTGTGCGACACCCTTAGGATGTTCTCAATCTCTTCCACGGCGGCCTCGGCCACATCTTCGGAAGCGGCAGAGCACACAATCTGCTGTATGAAGTCCTGACCCAACATACGCTTTTGCACCGTGGAATAAGGCATCACCACGAGGTCGTCTTGGTCCATGCCCATGCTGTTCTCGCCCTTTTCCTTCAGGGTACCGATGACCTTAAAGGGCATGTTGCCCACGCGGATGGTCTTGCCAATGGGGTCTTCGCCCTCGTCGAACAGCTCTTCCACGATGGTCTGGCCAATCAAGCCGACCTTGGCGTATTTCTTTACGTCTTCATCAGTGAAATTCACGCCTGTCGCGACTTCGTATTTCCTGATTTCCAAATATTCCGGTGAGCCGCCATAGACCGTACCCGACCAGTTTTTGGAACCATTCACCAACTGTCCGCCACTATTGACCATAGGACTGACCATAGTGACATTCTTGGCGTTCTTCGCAATCAATTCGCAATCCCTGATCTTCAGCGACTGCACATTGGAGGAGCCCATGCTGACACCGCCGCGCCTTTGGTTGGCACGCATCACCATGATGAGGTTGGTGCCCATGTCGGAAAGTTGGTTGGCGGTGCTTTGTTTCAGTCCCTCGCCCAAGTTGACCACCGCGATGACGGCGGCGATACCAATCACGATGCCGAGCATGGAAAGAGCCGTGCGCGTCTTGTTGCGCAACAGGGCTTTCACCGAAATCCGTATGAGGTTCAGAATATCCATATCAATAATCGTTATCTACTGGCAAGGCCGCCAAAGCTTCCACCGCTGACTTAGTCGCCACAGGCTCATCACGGAGAATGTGACCGTCGCGGAGGAAGATGGTTCTACTCGTAAATACTGCAATATCAGACTCGTGCGTCACAAAGGCAATGGTCTTGCCCTGTTCGTGAAGGCTTTGGAAAAGGCTCATGATTTCGTATGAGGTACGCGTGTCGAGGTTACCTGTAGCTTCGTCAGCCAACACGATGACTGGGTCGTTCACCAAGGCGCGGGCGATGGCCACACGTTGCTGCTGACCGCCCGAAAGTTGGTTGGGCATGTGTCCCATGCGGTCTTTCAAGCCCACTAATTCCAAAGCATGTTGCGCTTTTTCGTGGCGTTGGCGGTGGGAGATGTCGGGGTTATACACCAACGGCAGCTCCACATTTTCCAAAGCCGAAGTACGTGGCAAGAGGTTGTAGGACTGAAACACGAAGCCAATCTTGCGGTTGCGGATGTCCGACAACTCGTTTTTGCTCCTTTCCCTGACCGAAATGCCATCGATGTAATACTCGCCTGAAGTAGGTTGGTCGAGGCAACCGAGAATATTGAGCAAAGTCGACTTGCCACTGCCCGACGAACCCATGATGCTCACGAACTCGCCTTGGCAAATGTCGAACGACACGCCTTTGAGGGCATGTACCTCCTCGCTGCCGACGACAAAGGTCCGCTTGAGGTTCTCAACCTTGATGATGGATTGCTTTTCGCTCATGGCCAAAACGATTATTGCGGCGGGCCGCTGGGGGCTTTGTTACCCTTGTTGTTACCGTTGTTCCTATTTCTCCCTGGAGGGCCAGGCATGAAAGGATTTTCTCCCTTCTTTACTTCCTTCTCCTTGACCACATACTGCGCGGAAAGCACTATTGAGTCACCGGCCTGAACACCTTGTTCAATAATCTTGTAGGCACCATCGCTCATGCCCACCTTGACAGGGCGCGGCATCATATTGTCGCCTTTCTTAATCCATACCATGTTATGGTTGCCCGCCATGGCATTTCCGCCCATTTCCGGACGCTCACCCATCGGAGGCTCAGGCATCTGGCCTTCGGGCTTCTCTGGCTTGCGCATGGCTTTGAGTACTTGTTCGTCAGGCGTGAAATTGAATGCCTCGGCGGGTGCAGCCAGACCTTTCTGTTCTTCCGTGACGATGGTCACGCTGGCGGTCATGCCGGGGAAGAGCTTCTGGTCGGGATTGGGCGCGTCAATGATAACGGTATAGGTCACCACGTTGCTTGTGGTGGTAGGTTTCATGCGGATTTGGTTGACGGTGCCTTCAAACACATCGTCCATGTAGGCATCGACGGTGAAAGTCACGCGCTGTCCCATTTTCACTTGCCCGATGTCGGCTTCATCGACATCGGCTTCCACCTGCATCTTGGTCAGGTCGTTGGCCAAGGTGAACAAGGTAGGTGTGCTGAACGAGGCAGCCACCGTCTGACCCACCTCCACGGCGCGGTCAAGGACGATGCCGTCGATAGGCGAATAAATCTCTGCATAACCCAAATCCACCAAGGCCTGGTCGTAGGCGGCTTGGGCGTTCCTCTTGCTCATTTGGGCCTGAGTGTAAGTGTTTTGCGCTTCTTGATATGCGGCAAGGGTTGCGGCATTGGCTTCATAAAGTTGTTTGGTACGCTCGTAGGTGAGTTGGGCATAGTTGAGTTGGCTTTCAGCCGAAGTAAGGCTTGCCTTGGCGCGGCTCAAGCTCTGGTTGAGCGTTTGCTTGTCCAACTCGGCCATTAACTGACCTTTCTTTACCACGTCGTTATAGTCGACGTAAATCTTTTCCACCTTACCTGACACCTGCGTACCGACTTCGACAGTCTCCACCGGCTCAATGGTGCCCGTCGCAGTGACGGTGTTCTCAACGGTGTACTCCCCGACCACATGGGTTCGGATGACCAATTCCTTGTTCGCTGATTTCGTTGCCTTTACAATCAAAATGGCGGCGATTGCCACAATGACGATGCCTAAGATAATCAGCCATATTCTTCTTTTCTTTTTCATTAGTGTGTTATTCTTTGTCGGGCCTTTCGACAGGCTCAAGGACCCTCGGTTTCACGGTCCCTGAGCCTGTCGAAGGGCCGTTTTGTTATAGTGTGATTTGTTTGCCCATGTAAATGTCCAAAATCTTGCGTTTCATCACCAAGGAATACTTGTTCTGGATGTAGGAATTCAACACATTCAGGTAATTGTTCTGCTGTTGCAGCAACTCCACTGTAGTGATAGTACCGTATTGATATTGAATGTTATAGGCATTAAAACTCTTACTATAGGCATTCTCCTTCACCTGCGACACCTTATAAGCATTAAAAGCCGAAACCACATCACGGTAGGCCTGTACCACCGTCTGCCGCACCGAAAGCATCGACTGCTCATAATCCAACTGAGCCTGCTCCAAAGCGATACGGCTCTTTTTCACGTTGGCCTTGGTTTGTCCACGGCTATAAATCGGGATGCTCATCGACACGCCTACGGACTCGGTCGGCTTGCCGTACCATTTCGAGTTGCCGTCGCCATCAAACGAAAGCACGCCCATGCCCACATTGGCATTGGCCGAAATGGACGGAAAATAATTGCCCCGCGCCAAGTCGACACTCTTTTCTGCCAAACGGATATCGTAGTCGCTCATGCGCAGGTCGGGCATATACTCCATGGCAAGGCTGATGGCTTCCTCCTCTGTCGGCAACGACTCCTTCAAACCATCCAAGTTATCGGTATTGGGAGAGACAATTTCCAAATCGTCCGTCGGATTCATGGAGAGCAAAACCTTCAAATCCAACAGGTTATTCTCGATATTGATGCGCGTGTCGACCACATTGTTCGAGTCGCTGTAGTATTGCGCTTCAAGCAGCAGCAAGTCGCTTTCGAGGATGGCTCCCACCTTGTGGCGCGATTGACCCTGTTTCAGTTGCTCACGGCTGGTGTTCAGCACTTCAAGTTGATAATTCAACATTTCCTGATTGCCGAGGATGGTGAGGAAACTCTGCAAAATCTGCGCGGCGAGTTGGTTGTCGTAGCGTTCCAGCTGCACCTCGTTGCGTTCCAAGTTGAGGCGGTTTTGCTCGATAGTGTTGGTGATGTTGCCACCTTGATAAATTGTTACCGAAGAACCCACACCCACATTACCTGAAGTCGACCAACCGTTTTCGTTGTTCGAAAAGTTTTGTCCCACCGAGGCACTCAAGTTGGGCAGGCGTTGTTGTTTCGACTGTTCGTAAGTCGTTTCCAATGACTTGCCGGTCAGTTCCATCGCCTTGCGCTCATAGCTGTTGGAAACGGCAAAGCGAAGGCAGTCATCAAGCGAAAAACGGTAAGAACTATGCTCCTGAGCCCTGCCCGAAAAGACAAGCGATACGAAAAAGACGAAAGCCAATATCTTTTTTGTCCTCATAACTCATTATTTATGAAGCGCAAAAATAGGAAAATTCTCAACAAAATCATAAAAAGCAAGAAAAATTGTATTCTGACAAGTTTTTTGTATTTTTGCGGTATTCAAAAGAGTAGTTGAGCTCTTGTTTAAAGTCGAAAACATTATTAAATCAACTTATAACTAACTAAAATTTAAAGAGTTATGAAAATCAGTAACAAATTCTTCGCCGAATTGTTCGGCACATTCGTCTTGGTCTTTGGCGGTTGTGGTACCGCCCTCTTCGGACATGTCGGTTTCCTTGGCGTAGCCATCGCTTTCGGTCTTACCGTGGTGGCCATGGCCTACGGCATTGGTCACATTTCAGGTGCCCACCTGAATCCTGCTGTTAGCTTTGGCGTGTTCGTCAATGGCCGCATGAGCCTCAAAGAAATGTTCATTTATTGGGCTGCCCAATTCATCGGCGGTATCATTGCTGGTGCTTTGCTCCTCTTAGTTTGGAACACCATCGGTGCCGGTGATACTGGCGTGTTTGCTTCCAACGGCTTTGGCGAAGCTTTCCAAAAGGCTTGCGGCGGTCCCGACACAGGCTACCAAGCCATTTCATGTGGCGGTGCTTTCCTCGTTGAAGCCCTGCTGACCTTCGTGTTCCTGATGGTCATCCTCGGCGTGACCGACAGCAGCCATGCCAACGGCAAGTTCGGTGGTCTGGCCATCGGTCTCACTTTGGTGCTCATCCACCTCATCAGCATCCCGCTGACCAACACTTCCGTCAACCCTGCACGTTCACTTGGCGTGGCCCTGTTCTCCAACTGCGGCGACACTTGGTGCGCCATGGGTCAGGTGTGGCTCTTCATCGTGGCTCCGCTGGTTGGCGCTTGCCTCGCTGGTTTGGCCTACAAGGGCCTCTGTGGTTGCTGCAAAAAAGACAAATAACCCATTAGGCGGTTCTTAAAAACCTTAAAAGGGCCGTGTCATTCACTGGTGATGCCGGCAATGACACGGCCTTGTTGTTTTACAAAACAAACAATTCATTATGAAAAAGTTAGCTTTACTATTACTTGCTTTCACGGCCTTTCCGTTAGGACTTTTGGCCCAACATTATGCAACACGTGCCTTTTTGGACGAGGAAGGCGTGATTCGGGCTGAAAAAGTGCTTGATGCACAACTGCCGCCCGTGGCTCGCGACGGACTGACACCCATGCCAGGATTTCCTCTGAGTTTTAGCTCTAACACCACCTACAAGCCAATGCGAGGCTTGGCTTTAGCAGACCTCAACAACGACGGCGCCGACGAAATCATCCTCTGCCACAACGAGGAGATTAACGTCATCGATGGACAAGGCAACGTGGTTTGGACACAACCTTTGGTCGGAGGCATGGCCCAGTATCCTGCTGCTGTTGGCGACATTGATGGTGACGGCACCCTTGAAATCGTAGTGCTTACTGCTTACGGCAATGCCCGAGGCGGCATCAATGTTTTTAGCAACACTGGTGAAGTGCTGCTTGCCACTGTGACGAACAACAATCCGCTCATCTGCGCACCCGTTTTGGCCGACATCAACAACGACGGCGAGTTGGAAATCGTTTTCAGTGGCCGCGGAAAAGCCTCGGCAAACATCTCAGCAGGTGTCCATGTGTGGAACCTACAAGGCGAGGAGATAGAGGGCTTCCCCTTCGAAATGCC